>Ga0209290_1000033_pt1 | contig 138560 bp, 114 predicted proteins | sample EN1Hudsemesocosm_2_FD_184632 | JGI IMG/M metagenome (GOLD analysis project Ga0209290, IMG submission 184632) | Methane-oxidizing microbial communities from mesocosms in the Hudson Canyon - EN10B Hudson Canyon (SPAdes) (version 2) | ecosystem: Environmental > Aquatic > Marine > Cold seeps...
TATTTAAGTGTTTGGTAGATATTCTTAGTAAAACAAAAACGAATGAACTCCCGAACAGCAAATGGTTTAAACGTGCGATGACTGAAGACTCTAAATGGCTTTCAGTGATGCTCGCTAAAGAGTGGAAGTTATCTGGCGATATAATCTCAGCCCTTGAACAACAAGAAACAATGCCGACGAGTGACTTGGGGAAAGTTCTCTTTCTTTCAAATGTCACAAGTGAATTAGAGCTTCTTATACATGATAAAAAAATAGACCGAGGCGACAGTGAAAATATACTCAAAGAATACGGCTTGTCTGAAAATCTAATTGAACACCTTTTTTCTATCATGAGAAAGGCAGTAACGGTTTCATAAGTTTGTTGTGGCAAGCCCGTAGCCCTCTAGACACTCATTTCACCTGTTCATTACTATCAGGGGTTTAAGGAAGTAAATTAGACACTTGCCTTAAATAAGCTAACGCTCTGATTACCTTGTTTTTCATTGAGGTTTTTGAATTAGTGCTTCTATTTATAGGGGCTTAGTCATACACAACTTTATGATCCCTCTTGCTATTTCGCTCGGTTGCAATGTTTCCATAACCGACTTCTCCGAATAATAACTTACCAATCTGATGATTTTTTCTAACTAGGCATGGGAAGTTACTAAATAAGTTTCCTTGCATTTCCTTTGTATACAAACCGGTTTTATAAAATTCTTGCAATATTTAACATACCAGTGGTATCTTACAGGTCAGCGGAATGTTTGTTGGTAATTACTTTTAACTGATAAAAGTTTGGGTGCATAGGGTGAGTAAAGCTGAACATTGCATAAGAACCCCGTTACGAATTTTGAAAACGCAGCCGAACTCGATACTGCCTTCTGATTAAATTTTATTTACGAGATGAACTATGGCCGATATTTATTTTTCTCATGCCAACGGGTTTCCTGCAAAAAGCTATAACGCGATGTTCCAACATCTTAAACCTTTTGAAGTAAGTTATATCGAAAAAATAGGTCATTCTTTTGCTAATTTTGATGGAAAAATAGAATCATTGGTGGAAGAACACATTCGAAAATTAGAACTCACGCAGACTTGCCCTGTCATTGGTATCGGGCATTCGAGTGGTGGCATCATTACGCTGCTAGCTGCGGCAAAAAGACCAGAATTATTCAGCAGCATTATTTTGCTTGATCCTCCCATTTTTAGAACTTCCAAACGATTACTAAGTCGCTTAGGTCAGATATTTGGTTTAGATAGATATTTAGGTCCTGCAAATTTGGCAAAAAAAAGGCGGGTGGAATTCAGTAGTAGACAAGAAGTATTAGAGAGCTATGCACAAAAACCAGTGTTTAAGAATTTTAATGCTCAGTGCTTGCTTGACTATGTAACACATGGTTTTGAAGAGTCACTTAACGGAGTTTGTCTCAGTTTTTCAAATGAAACTGAATATGAAATTTTTAGGCTTTCTCAAATTTTGCATCTGCCGCTGAAACAGCTAAGCGTAAATGGGACAATTATTTACGGCAAAAAGAGCAATCTTTTTAGCCAATCGGATGCGAGCTGGTGGAAAAGCAACAGTGATTTGAGGGTAATACCCTTTGATGGTGGACATTTGTTTCCATTCGAATCGCCCATAAAAACTAGTCGCTTGTTAAAACAGCTTATAGAAAATTAAGCATGAGTTAGCTCACATAGCGTGGCTTGTAGATATTGCATTATTAGCATCAATTTGATTCAGTAAATTATAAAAAGGACGAGAAGATGTCGCATATAGATCAAGAAGTTTCAAAGAAAAAGCTAGCACACGCTATGCTGCCAGATACGTCTATCGTTATGGAAGCAAGCAAAATACTATTTAGCGCAAATGATGAGATAATATATAACCATACGCTCCGCTCACATTATTTAGCCGCAAAATACGCTGCGGTAAATTCAATTAATTACGACGCTGAACAGCTAGCATTAGCCTGCCTTTTTCATGATTTTGGCTTAACAGAAGCGTACTACTCTCCTGAACATGCTTTCGTTTTTAACAGCTCAAATGCATTAAAAGGTTTTTTAACCGAAAAGGGATACGCATTTGATAAAATTCAGCCGATGATGGAAGCAATAGACTGCCATTTTGAAATTCTTCCTAAGTGGGAATTAGGAGAGGTTGCAGGTTTGCTTCAAATTGGCGCTTGGATGGATGTGACAGGATTACGCTCATGGAACTTACCAGGCGAGAGACGCAAAGCACGCAAAGAGTTCCGTGCCAAAGGTTTCTTTTTGCACTTCAATGGCTGTCTTTTTCACCAGTTATGCTCACCAAAACGAGCTCTGGGTCTTATCTTGCCAGAGGCAAATATCCCTCATAATCATTATCAATGTAAATCAACGCATTCCTAGCTATCCATCGTATATATTTTGAGATGTAAATCAACTTAACGCGCATGAAAAAAGACTAGTTACAACACCAAAGAATAATAGGCAAAGAGCTTTGAACGAAAGCTCTTTGCCTTACGGTCTCGTCATTTCGGTAAAAATACTACCGGAATAATGGCAGCTTACTTCTTTTATGCAAAGCTCTCAGGTAGTGTAACTTTCACGTTAATAATTTGATTCTTGGCTTTGTGCTCTAACCCGTAAAATGAGTAGCAGCGCTGTCAGAGCTGAAGGACTAACTATAAGTAGTACTTCTTTAATCATATCTAGGGTAGTTGGTATCATTCCCATTAGTAACATCTGGATATGAAAGATACCGTGCAGAATTATGAAAAGAGCACCACCTAAGGTGAGTGGGACGCTCCACTTTTGTACCTTAGTTGAGAGTAATATTAGAAATCCTGCAGAAAAAAAAGCAATGCCGGCATCTTTAACAAAGTGATTGTTAAAGATGCCGTAGTATTCTCCAAGCAAGTTAAAAAATGCCTGAGAGTTAGTGAATGCAAATACCCCAGTAATGATAAATCCAAGGCCTAAAATAGCAGCAAGAATATTGGTTTTCATAGCTTTGTTTCCGTCTTTTAAGTATCAAAATTTAAATTCGTAATTTCTGTTGAGTCGTTTTTTTGATGCGTCTTTATCTACTTTCTTATCTATATGCGCCATGGCAGTAAGGATTGATTTTCCGGCAAGCCAGCGAATCGGTTCCGGTGGGATGCTTAGAACTTTTCGTTCTACGAGAATTCTTGATTCCTCAAGATCTTCATCGCACATTAGTTTTGCAACAATGTTTCCTGCATTGCTAGCCATCGCGATACCGTGACCACAATAACCTGCACTATAGTAGATATTTTTGTGCTCTGTCAGGGTGCCTATCATCGGCACACCATCGGATGAAATGCCGACCCTCCCAGTCCAACCAATATCGATATTCACGTCAGCCAGTTCTGGAAGCCTATCTCTGAATACGCTGTTTAATTTTGCAAAGGTGGAAGGATCATTTGCTACGGGGTGAGAAGTACCGTATCCAAGCCTCGCAGCTTTAGAACCAATTAATATTCTGTTGTCGGCTGTTAGGCGTATATTTTCGAGCGCCATATGGGCAGTTGTTATCCCTTCACCGCCTTTCCAGTCTAAACGAAACCGCTGTTCTTTGGTTAGCGGTTCTGTTACAAAAACAGAGACGGACATAGGAAGTATTTTTCTTTTCAAAAAACCTAATTCGCCTGAATACGCGTTTGTTGCAAGCATAACTTTATTGCAGGTAATGCTACCCCTTTCAGTTTTAAGCGTATTTTTTTGACCTGATTTAATGGTTTTAACTTCACTGTCTTCAAATATAATCACTCCTTCTTTTAACGCCACTTCCACTAAACATCTTGCGTACTTGGCTGGATTGATTACACCTCCTTTTTTCCAATGAATTGCTTGAACGATGCTCGGTGGTATTCCTTTTTTTTGTAATGCTCTGCTATCAAGGTTTTCATTTTTGATGCCCATTCTTTCGAATAGCGCAGCGTATTTTTCCAATTTACCATTACCCTGACCTTCACTGACTGCAGCCATGAGGTTACCGCATTGATTATAATCACAGTCTATGCCGCTTCTGGCGATCATATTTCCTACATTGTCTACAGCATTGTTTACGACAACAGACAACTGCTTGGTTCTTTCTTCGCCAAAATTTTTATATGTGAGTAAGGGAAGCATGCCTAATGAGCAGCCAACATGACCACTATTCTGACCACTGGCACCAGAACCAGCCTTGCCTTTTTCAATTATGGCGACATTAACCCCCCGCTCACGGAGTGCAATTGCTGTCGATAAACCTGTGAATCCACCCCCTATTATCGCAACATCAAATTTATGATGACCTTCCAAGGGTGGAAGAAAAGGTAACTGCGGTCTAACTCCATCAAACCAAAAACTAGTCGAGCTAAATGATTGTATATGAGTATTTTTCATGATGCTTTCCTATAAACATAGCAACAGTATGCTTAATGCTATAACAAGCTAATACTGACAACGATTGCCCACCGTAGGCACTAAGCAGAATAAGATTAAACCTGTGAGATGGAAAAGCAGGTTTATAAATGAGCTTTACTAGTTAAGTGTTTCAACACTTTGGCTGTATTGAATAAGTGCTTCAAGATCCATATAGGTATGCTTTTCTGTTACCAGCCCGCCTTTGAACTCAATAACATCTATCAATTCCAATTCATAAGTATTGCCTGTGGGAATGAAACGCTTTTTTCCGAAAACAAACGGTTCCGTGGGCGTTGCTGTCACGATGTAGCGTGCGGTCACTGAATCGTTGCTAAAATAAATCTCCTGGGCTTTGGAACGATAATCTGGCGCCAGTTTAAAGACTTTCTTAAATGCCGCTTTTATTTCTTCTCTTCCTTTTGCAATGGGCTCATTTAACAAATGTAAGTGAAATATTGAATCATCATCGTGGAAAGCCAAAATGTTGTTTACATCCCTACTTGCCCAAGCCTCACTATATGCTTTTGCGTCCGGCCCTACAGATAGTTTGTTTAATAAGCCGCAGCTTGATAAGCCAAGCATAATGGTTAGTAGAAAAATTAATTGAGTAATTTTCAGCTTCATTGAGTTGCTTCCTTCAGTTGATGAATTTTGAAAAATTGAGATACCGATGGTATGTTATATTTCAGTGGAATGTCAATATTTTCGTTTTTCATCTCAGCAAAATTGATTGTGATGAAGCTCGTGTTATAGTTACGCTTTCAATATATATCTAAATAAATAAAGATACGCTGATATTCAAATTGCGTCATTTAGAACCACTTTTAGGATGTTTTTTTGATGACGATCAAGTCAAGACGTGATAAAAATTCAGAAGCCACACGGAACGCATTAATTCAAAAGGCAGGAGTTTTGTTTGGGAAGCATGGCTTCAACAATACTTCTTTAGGCAAAATCGCTGAACAGGCACGGGTAACGAAAGGTGCCATCTACCATCACTTCGATAATAAAGAAGATATATTCGCCGCTTGCTACAGTGAACAAGCAGCCAAAGTTGCAAACTCCGTTAGAGAGGTTCCTCTTAGCGATGACCCTTGGCTCGATACGCTTAAGCAATTTAAGGCTTTCTTAGCCAATGCTGATATAAAAGGGGGCATGGGCGTTTCGATACAAGAAGCCATTACGGTTTTGGGCTGGGAGAAGTGGCGCGCGCTCGATGAAAAATTTACCATGGGTTTGCTAGCGCAAAATATTGAGAGGCTGCAAGCAGAGAAACTACTCAAACCATACCGCAGCGCACTGCTGGCAGATGCGATTTATGGCATATTGATTAATGCCATGATGAGTTTGGTCGCCGCTAAAGATAAAGAAGCCACCCGTGAAGAACTTTTGTTGTTGCTGCAAGATTTTATTTTAGGTGTGATGACTGAATCAGCCAGAAAGAAATTTTCGGCTTAGATACGCGATCAAAATGCCATCGAATACCGATAAAAAACAAGACTAACGTTTGGTATAGCAGCCAGGTAGATCTGTTAGGCCAGTAGACATAATTCCATCAATATTGCCGGTTTTCAGCAAACTTATTGTTCGCGCTAACGGGACATATTTGGGGATCATTTCGTAACCTTGTGAGGCCAGAACCTCTTTCAGAATATCATACTCAATACCACGGGCCTCATCTTTGATGATGTAAGGCGGGATCCATAACCCTACTGCAATTTCTATTTTTTCAGCAGAAGCATTTATGGGCAAAAAGTAAATAGAAAGAAAAGTCAGGAACAAACGAATTCCCTGAAATTGAAATCTCGTCTTTTTTTGATGCAATCGATCTAACCATTGCTTTATTTTTGAATGAACAGCATAAAACAAAGACATTATTTAATTGCCTCTTTATGCTTGAATAATTTTATTTCTACCTTGTTCCTTAGCGCTATAAAGGGCTTGATCGGCCCTGTTAAGAGCGCAAGAAAATTTTTGGTCTGCATCACTAATTTCTGTCAGGCCGATACTGACAGTAACATTGATTTCATCGGTACCTGCACGGATGACTGTATTTTCAACTGATTTACGTAAGCGTTCTGCCACTAATAATGCGTCATCTAAAGTGGTTTCTGTGAGGCATACTGAAAACTCCTCCCCACCTAAGCGACCAATAAAATCAATATCTCTTAACTCGGCAATACAAATATTTGCCAGTTTTGTTAGTACCGTATCACCACAAGCATGTCCGTATGTATCATTTACCTGCTTAAATTTATCTACATCAAGCATAAGCACCGTAAGTGGGGACTTATACCGTCTGGTGCGTTTCATTTCTTTTTCAGCCTGTTCAAGAAAATATCGACGATTAAAAACGGATGTCAGAGCATCTATTGTTGCTAGGTGCTTAAGATCCAAGGCATATGACCTTAGCGATAGCATATTGCGGACGCGTATAATTAACTCCATTTCATCTATAGGTTTACTCAGGAAGTCATTTGCCCCAGCACCAAGCGCAGCCCACCTGACATCTTTATCATTGACTGCTGTCACCATAACGATAGGCACCCCAGATTTATCTGGGTTTTCTCTAACGATGCGTATCAACTCGAGTCCATTTATATCAGGCATTCTATAATCGACTAGAATCATATCGATTTCTTCTTCCTGGCAATAGGCTAAACCTTCGACAGGGTTAGTGAAAACGGTTGTATTTATGTTTTCTAACTTGCTGATGTAGGCTGCATTGATCTTAGCATTCACTACATTGTCATCAATTATCGCGATATTCATGCTGTTCTCCCTTAATGACTGACAAAGAAGTGAACTCAGCTTCTTTCAGTCTTTCTATCAGACTTCAGTTGGCTAAAAGCCTCAAAAGTAGTTCCTAGGATTTTTTTTAACTGAAGTAGCTTTTCCTCAACTTCAGGCATATTAAGTGTATTTTCAATATCTGCAGCCAATTGAGTTACTTTTGTGGCTTTGAGCTCACGAGAAGAACCTTTTAAGCTGTGAGAGATTTCCGTAATTGACTGTTTATCTTTATTTTTTAAAGCAACTTCAAGCGTCTTAATGAATGTTTCACTCTGTAATGAAAAATCGTCTATCAACTCCTCTAATAAGTCATTACCTAAAGATTTACGCATTTCTTCTAGAGCCGTTATATTTATTAATTGTTCAGTGTCCGTTGTTGTTTTTTCTTTAGTCAGTAGCTGCTTTATATGCTCTGGTTTGGCATTCCTTCGTAGTCCAAATAAGTTGACAAGGGCTTGATTGATTTGACTTAACTCAAAAGGCTTTGCGATGAAATTTGTTGCACCTGCATTCAAACACTCTTGTCTTGATTTACTGAGGGCATCTGCAGAAAGCATAATGATGGGTATTTCTGAGGTGTCGCTATCTAAGGCTCGAATAGTACTAGTGGCTTCAAGGCCATCCATATTGGGCATATGTACATCCATTAAAACGGCATCTATATTCGTTTTAGCCAGCATGTCCAATGCTTGTTGTCCATCATTTGCACTGAACACTTCATGCCCCTCACTTATTAGAAAAGTGACTGAAACTTTCAAATTTATAGGGTTATCCTCAACAACCAACAAACGAAGGATAGGCGGTTTAGCGATATTTTGAAAAGCATCAACCGGTATTTTATGGATAGATTTTTCAAAAAATAATGTAAACCAGAATCGGCTTCCTTCGTCTGGCTGACTTTCTACACCAATATCTCCTTCAAGTAGCTCAACCAGACGGTTACAAATAGACAGCCCTAAGCCAGTACCACCAAAACGACGAGTAATGGAATTGTCTGCTTGAATGAAAGGCAAAAACAGTTTGTCTTGTTGCTTAATGGTTAAGCCACACCCTGTATCACAAACTTCAAATAGTAGATGGACTTTAGAGGCATTAGGAATGAGCTGCGTTACACGAACTAAAACGTGGCCAGTATCAGTAAATTTGATCGCATTATTGATCAAATTGAGTAAAATTTGTCGGAGCCTAACGGGGTCCCCAAGTAGCGAGCTTGGAACACATGAGTCCATTTCCAATAATAAGTTCAGACCTTTCTCACGTGCTTTAGGTCTTACAAGTGCAACAATACTTTCCATTATAGGGTTAAGGGAAAAGGACACGAACTCAAGACTCATTTGGCCTGCTTCTATTTTGGAAAAATCCAGAATGTCATCCAGCACTGTATTGAGAATTAGTGTTGAATTTCGTAATACTTCAACGGATTCTCTTTGCTCTTCATCTAGATTGCTGCGTTCTAGCAGCTGTATCATTCCAAACATCCCGTTTATAGGAGTGCGAACTTCATGACTCATATTGGCTAAAAATAAAGATTTAGCTTTATTCGCTGATTCAGCGTCTTCTTTTGCAAGGGTTAGCTTTTGTGCAGCCTTGTCTCGTTCAAAAATACGACCGAGTTGAATGCCAATATCTCGCATGGCATCAAGCAGTGCCTCGTTCGGTTCTAGTTTTTTAGGCGAAAAGAACTCCAATACCCCAACCACCTTCCAGCGTACTAGAATAGGAAATGCACACCCCGATAGGATGTTTATTTTTTTAATCATTCCTGCTCTTGGAAAGTTATTATCTTTTGTGACATCAGAGATCCAGGCGGGAGTTCCATTTTCCCAAACTCTTCCAGGCAAGCCCTCAGCGCGTTTAAATGAAATGGATTCAGTCACCCGCTGGAATTCATCATACAGCTCACGGTCCTCTAAATACCATAGTCGCGTTGATGATAATACCTCGTCACCCTTAGTCGTTTTAGTTAGGGTGTAAGCATGTGCAACTGGCCATTTTTTCGTGCGTCCTATCGTTAACAGAGTTTGTTGAACGGCATCTTCAAAAGACTCAGCCTCGTTCGCGATGACAACTATTTGTTTTAACAGCAGCATTATTTCAGTTTTTTCATTTAGAGATTGTTCAACTTTTTTACGGTCTTCAATTTCACCCTCAAGTTGCGAGGTTCTTGATTTAACTCGCTCTTCTAAGGCTTCATAAGCTGTCTGTAAAGCCCATTCTGCTTCTCTACGTCTAACTAAGTGTTGGTCTACGGCTGTCAGGTATCGGTTGGCACTCGTCGCCAGTTGACCGAACTCATCGTTTTCATGAATTTTTGTTATTGAAAGACGTGCTTTGGTAGGTTTTTCTGGGTTAATAAGCAACAAACTAGTACTTAATTCAGATAGTGGTTTTGTTACAGTACGGTAAAAATAGAAAAGTACAACTAGGGCGAATATTCCAGTACGTACAATTCCAAATGCGATGACATTTAAAGATCGTTGGATAAAAGCACTGGCGACAAGGTAAGGATCAGCCTCAATGGTCAGTACGCCTATCGGTACTTTTGGATTACTTTCGTTGTACAAAGGTATGTGATGAGACTGTATATTGCCGAACAGTAGCGAAGAGACCCAGTGGTCTTTACTTGTTAGAACTGTACGGTTTATTTCTAATAGAGTCTGTGGCGGTTGATCGTCTCCAATATTACCGACAATGTTTACACTTACAATCGGTTCAAACTCGAATAAACCTCGACCAACTTGCTTTGCTAAATTGGGGTCAAGGTGAAAGGCTGCTTCAGTCGCGGGCTGCCTCATTGTACTCACTACTTGAAGGATAGTATTTGTAAGTTCGCCCGTTTGTTTTAAATAGTCGATATATATTTGAATAAAACTAAAAAGCAAACCCAGACCAAAAGCTAGCATTACAACAAAGCGCGTTTGCTTATAAGCTATACGATTCTTATATGTGATGCTACTGGTTTCGACTGATGACATGATTCCTTTCCTGTTATCTACCTACGTTCTATCTATAGCGGGCATGTATACGATCATAAGAGCCATCTTTTCGTACTGCTGCCAGACCTTCGTTGAATTTATCAACAATTTTTTCTATATTTGGCCATTTCTTGCTGAAGCAAACGTATAAATCACTTTCCTTAACTTTGATAAAACGTATATCCTTTGATATACCTAAGTTCATTGCTGTATATATTGGACCTTCCAAGGGCAAATAAGAATAATCTATGAGGCCTTTTAACAAATCTCTAAATAGTAATTCCACAGTTCTATACTCGGTTACAGTTGCTCCGATTTCCTCCATGGCCCTCACCTGATTCCATCCCAAAATGGTTGCAACTTTTAGCCCTTGGGCCGTTTTTAAATTGCTTGGTTCGAAACCATCAAAGTCCCTGCGGATAAAATAGACATCAGTTTGACGGCTGATTGGAGCTGAATAAATTATGAACTCTTCCCGTTCAACGCTATAACCGCAAGAGAATATCCCAGTAAAAGAACCAACCTTTGTTTGTTCAAGACCTCGTTTCCATGGAAGAAATTTAAACTTTGTTGATATGTTAACGCGCTTAAATGCCGCCTCGATGACCTCCACATCAAAACCTCGTACACCATTCTGTGGGGTCGCAAATTCATAAGGAGGAAAGTCAACTGATGCAAGCACTACTGTCTCGGCCTGAAGAGTAGAATAAGGCAAGTATAAGAGTAAAAAATTCAGCACTATTATAGCTATTTGTCTGATTCGTTGTTTCATGTGGCACCAATAGGGTTAGAAACCCACAAAAATGTGTTAACGATATTTATCGTGAATTTGTTTGTAACTGCCGTCGGCTTTCAATTGAGCGAGGCCGTCATTAAATTTTGTTAGCAACTCTTTCGACTTAGGCCATTTTTTACTGAAGCAAAGATGAAAATTCTTTGCCTTTAGAGGATGAAATTTAATCTTGTCTGACAAACCTAGCTGGTTAGCAATGAATACATTGCTTTCCTTGACACTATAGTAAAAGTCAACTCGTTTACCTATGAGAACGTTAAGGGCTATCTCGTCAGTTCGTACTAAGGTGTGGTCAATATTAAGGCTTTCCAGTTGTGACTGTTGGGTATAGCCCCTAACTGCCGCTACTTTTTGTCCACGAAACGCTTCAATTGATTCAAAATTTGGGTCAGGGTAATTGTTTCGTACAAAGTAGCCATCAGTGCCAAAGCTGATGGCGTCGGAAAAATACAAGTGGGCATCACGTGATTCATTTCGGGAGCAGGTTAACAGGCCCATCGCCTTTCCTGCATAAGCCGTCTCAAGGGCACGCTGCCAAGGAAGAAATTCAACTTCGGCCGGATTCCCCATAGTCTGAAAGATTGTTTCAACTACTTCTACATCGAAACCTTTAAGTCCATTACTAGGAGGGTCAAACTCGTAAGGGGGGTAGTGTACGGCGAGAATTCTGAGAGGCAGTTCATCTGCCAACATTAAACGAGGCATAAGACAGATGAAAACTATGACTATTATCTGTAATAAAACAGTATTCGATTTATATGCCATATCCTGCTACCCCAAGGGTGAAAGACTGGAAATGAAGTTGCTAATATTATGCGAAATTTGCCACTTTCTACATTATAGGACAAAATTTCATGATTGGAGAATTTTGTACGATAGAAAACAAAACTTAGCCGATATGAGATAATGTTTTTTTGAAATTGATGAAAAAGCGATGGCCTGGAAAATCTAAAACAGAGCTATTTAAGGGATTATATAATGATAGGTTATGCGCCCCCTGAAGAGTTAGATGGTGTTAGTGAACGAATTAGCATGAACCTATATTGTCGGTGCCGAGACACATTCACATCAAACGTCGCAGCCAAAAAGCCTAGTCACCTTTCAAAGAGGAGTTAAATCTTACTACTCAATTGCAGACAGCTAAGCATGAATGCACTAAACTGTGCAAATTTTAAACTTTAGGGATGAATGATGACTAAGAACAAAGCGCTATCTCCAGCAGATGCTTTCTTTTTGCTGATTGAAAGTGATAAAACACCCAGTCAGATCGGCGTTTTGGCTCGAATGAAATTACCGAAAGGTGCCGATAAGAGTTTTATCGTAAATATGGTGGAAGGTTTTCGCAAATTCCAACCCTCAGCAGCGCCTTATAATTTGAAACTGGCAAAGCGTTCTGCTGCCAACCCTATGTATACTTGGGAAAATGTTGATCGGGTCGATATCGACTATCACTTGCGGCATTCCGCACTCCCACAACCTGGTGGCGAGCGGGAGTTGGCGGTGTTAATCTCAAGACTGCATAGTATTCCTCTCGATCACAATAGACCAATGTGGGAATGCCATGTAATTGAAGGGCTTGAAGATAATTGTTTCGCTATTTATAGTAAAATGCACCATGCCTTGATCGATGGTGTAGCAGGAACTCGCTTAATGTTTGACTGGATGGGGCAAACTAAGCCAAAAGTTACGTCTAATTTTTTACCCTTTTGGGCAATGCCATTGCCTCAAAAAAAGCGTAAATTTCGTAATCTTACAGCAAGTGATTCATCCACTAAACCAAGTTTGTTGACGCAAGTATCGGGACCTATAAAGTCTGTTGCTGGTGTTTTTGGCGCCACCTTTAAAAGTGTTCTAGGGCCGTACAGTAACCAGTATCCAGATTTGGTTGCACCTTACAGTGCGCCAAATTCAATCCTGAATGTGGCTATCGGACCACAACGTCGTGTCAGTACCGTTGAATTAAGTACTAGCAGATTGCTAAAAATTGGCAAGCAACACGGCGGAACCTTAAATGATGTGGTCATGGCGGTCTGTGGTGGCGCGCTACGCAGCTACCTTATAGAGCTGGATGCTTTACCAGAAAAGTCGCTTGTTTCTCAGGTCCCTGTTTCGTTTCGTCAAAAGGATGATGTAGGAGGAGGTAATGCTATTGGCATGGTGCTCGCTTCTTTGGGAACAGATGAAGCCGATACACTGACTCGTCTTGATAAAGTGATCACTTCAATGTCAGCGAGTAAAGCGCTGCTATCAGGTATGAACGCTGAACAAATTACAGCATATAGCGCATTAATGACCTTGCCATTTGCATTAGGACAAATGACGGGCGTTGGTAATCGTAGTAGTCATCCCATGTATAACGTTGTTATATCAAATGTGCCGGGTCCTCGCGAAACACGATATCTGAACGGTGCAGAAGTTTTTAGTGTGCACCCCATTTCATTCGTGATGCAGGGCCAAGCATTGAATATAACACTGTTTACTTACGCGGATAAAATTACGTTTGTATTTACCGCTTGCCGAGAATCCCTGCCGAATGTCCAGCGCTTAATAATGCATACAACCGATGCATTGTCTTCGCTTGAAGGGGCTTTAGGAATCGTGACGGAGCGTAAAAAATTAAAGAAAAAGGCAGCTTCACGAAAAAAGTAGTGGCAACGAAATAATAGGTAGATATTTGTAATAAAAAGTAGAGGGAAGAGTGTTCTTGAATGCCTTGAATCTATCGAATAAGACAGAATAAGCTTGAAATAGAGCATTTTGTTCGTATTGAATGTGGTGTTGAGTAAACGAAAATCTTCGATGACGATGTTACTGTATTTGGACTAATGAATTTTTGATGATTTCGAATGGACCTTCTTAGAATTTCGAGATTACACCTGTATCCTAAGAATTTAGTCGAATATAGTAGTATGTTTATTGAGCCATGAAATCGCTAATGACCTGGTACACCTCCCTGCTATAACCCATGCCCAGATGTGAGGCGGATACTTCATGGTGTTGCACCTCTGGAGACCAATGGTCAATACATGCTTGCCATGAAACAATGCCATCTAGCTTTGAATAAATTGCTGTGATCGGGCGCTCAATAGGGGTGTTGAAGCGCTTAATCATGTCTTGCTCGATTTGTTCTTCATCCCAGCCAAATAGGCCTGACAGCTTTTTTAGCGCTGTAGCTTTAGGCCCTACAATTACGGGGGAACCCATGGTTACAACGCTGGAAATATACTTGGGGTGATAGCGTGCTAGTTCACGGGCGAAAATTCCACCTAGGCTCCAGCCAATCAGCGATACAGGTTCACCATGTTTGTCACTGAGATGTTTGAGACGATTTATCAATGGGTCAATAAGTTTTTCAATTTGGCTGTGGTTGATACCGAGCCCCCAGCTATACGTATGATGGTTTTGAGTCCGAAGAAACTTTTTTAGAGGAAAAACTGACATGTCCCCACCACCAAACCCTGGAATGATTAAAACCGTTTTCGGGTTGATTTTATCGGGTAAGGGAATTGATTTCCATTTCATAAGATCATGCAAGTAGACGACGGACAAAAGCTCTCTTAGTCGTAACTTAAGGGGCGGCGCTTTTATGTGAGGGTAATTTATACGAGTGCTGCTCATGTTCCTTTACGACTCCTAAAATACTGCTATCTATAACTAATAGTCGGCTTTGTATTGTTTGGCAACTATTTACAAGTTAAAGGCGTATCGGTTAGAGCCAATACAAACTGATATATGTAGCAATTGCTGTTTTCACATATCAGTTTGAAACTTTAAACGCTGACGGCGTCTGAAATAGGCGTTACTTTAGTGGGATTAGTGATTTCTTCTAGTGCTTCTGGTTTACCTTTGCAGGCTAAAACAACTAGATCTTTATGCTTTGCGAGCAATAAGCCAAATGATTCCGCCTGTGCTTCATCGATTCCTGTAATTTGGCTTTCAAGTAAGCTGGTAAACTGTTCGCCTAGCTCCAGCATTTTATCGTGAGCATCAGCGTCTTTTTTGTTTTCGAACATAGATCCATCCCTATCGCATTTCCACATCGCTATAACAGCCATAACGTATCCTTAGTCATTAGAAAAACAGTTATTAGAAAAAAGCGGTTATTAGTTATTATACTAAATCACTTAGTGCTGTATATTAACCCAGTATGTTGCGGTTGTGCAACTTATGCATTGGTGCTGATTGTTTTAGTAATCAGCCGCAAGAAGGCGCTCAATTTCATATTCGCTAAAACCAGCTTTCCGTCTTAAATCTGCATTAATAGGCTTTTTAAGTGGTGCATTCAGATATTGTTTGATCAGTTGTAAAAAAGTTGTGTCTGGATCTAACTGGTTTTGTTCGCACCGGTAGTGAAACCAACGTGTGGCGGCACTAACATGGCCTATTTCATCATTGGCAATCATGTTTAATACTTTGATCATATCTTTGTCACCAACATTTTCAAATTTCTTAATGGTGAGCGGGACAACATCGAGCGCACGTGCTTCAAATATACGATGCGTTACGCCCATGCGATGCATTAAATCATGCTCGGTATTGATGGCCATTTGCCACAACTCTTCGTGCGCAGGAAAGTCTCCGTATTCAAAGCCTAAAGAGTGAAGTTGTTCTCGAAGCGCAAAAAAGTGTGTGGCTTCTTCACCCGCGGCTAATATCCAGTCATTATAATATTCTCTCGGCATGTCCCTATATCGATACACCGCATCTAAAGACAGGTTTACGGCGGTGAGTTCAATATGAGCGAGTGCGTGAATCATGGAGGCTTTGCCTTCTACGCTGCCCAGGCGTCTTCTTGGGAGATCACGTTGTGCGACGATTTCAGGCTTATTTAACCTGCCTGGTTGCTCTAAATAGATAGCAGGGCTACCTTCGGTCCACTCTAAACGCTCAGACTCCCAGTCACTGACCCAGTCGAGAGTTTTAGCTAGTTTCTCGTCGGGGTTAGCCATCAGGAAACATGACTTTGCTTGTTCATATAAATTTTTCATTTTATGCTCCAAGCAGGCTAGTCAGCTTGAAAATACCAATAGCCTTTTTTCAACCATTCTGTGATCTGTTGAATAAACTGCGCGTTATTAAGCCATGGGGTTATATGTTTGCGATTTAGCATCTGCTCATTGCAAAGTAATGGGATCACCTCTGCGAATGATTTGTGTAATGTGATTTCTTCGCCGTTCATATAAAAGATGCCTTGCTTATATGAATGCTCAAAATATAAACAGCGTAATCCGCCTAATCGAAGCATGGGTTGTTGCTCGATAAAATCAAGAAAATCATTGCCATCGTAATCTTGCTCTTCTTCTGGTAGATCTAATTCGCACTTTGATTGCGTTAAATAACAGCCTGAGAACTGGCTAATTAATTGATCATCCAAGGTGTTCAATAATTGATTTTTTATGCGAGCAAAATCTTCCGTGTCTATTGCGCCGCTATTTGAGCAAACCGCTCGTTCAGGGTCTTCAATTTGTTGTTTGCCAATGTCCTTTTCGATCAGAAAGTCAGCCATTGATGTATGCATATCACGTGCAGAATCGCTTCGATACCCGACAGAAAAACTCATAGAATTATCGAGGCTAATTCCTTCGTGTGGAAAACCTGGTGGGATATATAATATGTCACCAGCATTCAATACTTCATCAATGATAGCCTCAAAGCCTTCTGTGTGACGTAATGCAGGGTGAGCAGTAAACTGTTTATGAGCGCCACGGTCACCAACGCGCCAATGTCGCGTACCTGAACCTTGGCATATAAATGTATCATAGGTATCGATGTGGGGGCCGACACTGCCGCCAGGTGTTGCAAAGCTGGTCATAACGTCATCAAAGCGCCAGCGAGGTATAAAATCAAATACTTTAATTAGTTCACTAACTTCAGGCACCCAGTGGTTTAACGCTTGTATCACGAGTGACCAGTCAGATTTTCCTAGGTGATCGTACGACTCAAATGGCCCAAAGTCGGCTTGCCATTTTTTGTTCTTTTTGTAAATGATACGAGATTCAACTGCATCTTCCATTGCAAGACCTGCCAACTCTTCTGCTGAGAGAAAATCTTGGAATTGATTGAAGCCTTGCCGAATGATAAGTGGTTTTTTTTGCCAGTATTCTTCTAAAAAACTTTTTGGTGTTAACGAACCTAAATGTAGTTGCATAGTCTTTTTCCTGAGCGTGTGAAGGCATTCTACCAGAAATGAACACATCCAATTGAATTCATATTTGTGTTTCTTGTGGCCACAACGAACAAGACATGCTTATTTTTAGAGGCGTACAGTTGCAATAGGGTTGTCTGTTTGCTGTCTTTTTCAGAAACCCCAGACCCAATAAAAATAATGATGATGAGGTTTCCTAAATGAAGACAATATACAGCTTGACCAAGCGGCTCATGCTTGGCATTTTATTTGTATTACCATCGATCGGATTTGCTTATGAAGATAACTATTTAATAGGCCAAGGTATTCATGATGTTACGGGACCATCAGCTGAAGTAGGAATGATGGGGTACGCTAACCTTGACCAAAAAACATCTGGAATTCATACGCGGCAATGGGCTAGAGCTTTTATTATTGTCGATCCAAACACAAATGATAGAACGGTATTTGTTAGTGTTGATGCAGGAGCCTTATTTCAGTCAGTGTCTCAAGGTGTCATAAATGGACTTCAGGATAAATTTGGCGATACCTATAATGTGCGTAATGTTGTTTTGAGTGCCACGCATACACATGCAGCAGCAGGAGGGCAGTCGCATTATGCTTTGTATGACATAACGGTTCTGGGCTTTATTCAGCAGGCGTATGATGCGCAGGTGAATGGCATTATTTCAGCAATAGAAAAAGCACATAACAACTTAAAGCCTGGCTACATTCTTATAAATAAAGGCGACCTTTCTAACGCTAGTTACAATCGTTCTAAGCCCGCATATGATAATAATCCTATTGCTGAGCGAGATGATTATCACTCAGATATTCAAAAAGAAATGACCGTATTGAAGTTTATGACTGCCGGTAATGACGAAGTTGGAATGATTTCTTGGTTTGCGACACATCCAAATGCGATGGGTAAAGATTTAACACTGCAAAGTGGTGATAATAAAGGGTATGCCTCATATTTATTTGAACGAAAATTAAAAGGTTCGACATACAATAATACAAATGACTTTGTGGCTGCATTCGCGATTAGCAATGCGGGTGACATGTCGCCAAATGTTAACCCTGATAGTGAGGGGCGTGGGCCAACTTCAGATCGCTTTGAAAATGTACGTATTATTGGACAACGACAATATGAAAGAGCTGTTTCACTCTATGATAATGCGTCTGAGCAGCTGATGGGTGGGGTTCAATATCAGCACCGTTTTGTCGATTTTTCTAATGTGACCGTATCAGCAGATTTTACGAAAGACTCGGTTAGGCAAACATGTGTCGCTGCTTTAGGTGAAGCTTTTGCTGCGGGTACTGAAGACGGTCGTGGGTCAAGTCTTTTTGTTGAAGGGGATGTGTCTACTAATCCATTTTTGCAATTTATTACGGGTGGGTTGGTTGCGCCTATTACGCAAGCTGATAGAGACTGTCATGGCAATAAATCTATTTTAGTTGCGCAAGGCAAAGCGTCACCTTATCCGTGGTCTCCTGAAGTACTACCTATTTCAATTCATAAAATTGGCCAATTAGTCATTTTAGCTGTGCCTGCTGAGTATACAATTATGTCGGGTCGACGGTTAATGTCTACGGTAGAAAGTGTGTTGGGTAGTACTGTTTCGTATTCGGTTGTGGCGGGTTTATCAAATGCTTACTCTGGCTATGTTACGACGAAAGAAGAATATGATACCCAGCAATATGAAGGGGGGTCCACCCATTTTGGTCCATGGACATTAGCTGCGTATCAACAGGCTTTTTATCAGCTAGCAAGTGATATGTTGCCAGTGGGAGCAGGTTCTACTTCAAATTTGAACCCTATTCTTTTTCCTAATATTGAACCAATGCCTCGAGACTTGAGTGGCGAGACAGTTAACTTTCAAACTGGGGTGTTATGGGATGCGCCTCCAATATTTAAAAGTATTGGTGATCTTGTGCAAAATGCGAATGCTAGTTACGTTAAAGGGAATCAAGTTATTGTGAAGTTTTGGTCGGGTCATCCTAAAAATAATTTGCGTACTCAAGGTACATTCATGGAAGTTGAATATTGGCAAAATGGTCGGTGGAATGTGGTCGCGACAGATAATGATTGGTCAACTAAATATGAATGGAAGCGTATCGATAGTGTATGGGGAACCTCTCATGCCATTTTAACATGGGATATACCTTCTGATGTGCCCAGTGGTTATTACCGTCTTAAGCATTTAGGCGATAAAAAGAATGGGTGGACGGGACAAATTTCTTCTTACACCGGTACGAGTCGATACTTTACTGTGAATTAGCAATCGGGTGATAAAAAGATATGTGTTTGGCTGACAGGGATGTTCTGCCTTTATAATATGGGGTTTTCTTTAGAACGAATGAATATTGACCTGCGCTAATAATCAGAGCAATCTAAGTATAAGAAAAAATAAATCAAATAAAAGTTAATAACGCAGTATGAATATTTCACCATTTATGAATAAAAAAAGTATCGTGCTAAATCAAATCGCTAGCTTTGGGGATCAAAAGTACCCTAGTTTTGAGTTACGAATAATCTTCGAGTACCTAACTGGTAGGGGGGATTTGGATTGGTGTCAGAAGCAAATGTCTGAACTGGGATTAGAGCAGAGCGATCTTGATCTTCCCTTTATCAACTCTCATCAAGCTTTAGGTGGCTTGAACCGCGTTATCAATGAATTTTATAGGGTAGGTTTGGGTTGTGATATTGCGCACTTTTATCGTTTGCAGGATTTGGGCGTTATTGGGGCTTGCGTTGGCAATGCAGAAACTCTGGGTGAGGCGATGGAAATAACGCAAGCCTATTATGATCTGATTGGTAGTTTTACCGATATTGTTAATATTGCCGATGAAAAAACATTTACGAACCGACTGATTGATGTCTCTAGATTGAACCCACAGGTATTACGATTTTTATTTGAGTTAACTTTCACGGGTATGGTGACTTTGAGTAAAGAGTTATCGGGTCAAAAAATAAGTATTCAAACAATTCGCTTTTCAGCATTATTGAATGATGAGGAAAAATTGTACTATCAAACATTATTTGATTGTGAGATTGAAGATGAGTGTAAGTTTAATGAATGGGTTATCGGAATGGAAACAATGCTAACGCCTATTATTAATAAACCTGATTTGCCTTCAGAAGCAGAGAGAGATCTTAAATGTCTGTTGGAGGAACTCAAAAAAGAACAAGGATTGGTTGATGATATCGACTGTATTTTAAAGGGATCTTCAGGAGATTTTCCAGACCCCGATATGATTTCACATGCTTTAGGAATGAGTAGTCGTACCCTGCGGCGAAAACTTAAAAAAATGGGGGTAAGCTTTAGTGGGTTAATGGATAAGGTTCGCTGTCAATTAGCGATTAATCTTATTCAACATAAAAACTTATCGAATGAAGATTTGGCCGAAGAACTTGGGTACTCTGATGCGGCAAACTTTTATAATGCGTTTAAAAAATGGACAGGCCATAACCCCACTTTTTATCGGTTATGAATTTGCGAGCGAGGGTGGCCCGGTAACCGACTATGGAAATACGATTAGATTACGAGTAAAGATAGAAAACCTGAACTTAATCGGCACTGATGTATTCAACTGAAGAAAATAGTTCATCTGCATAAGCAGTTAAATCAACCTTTGCTGCATCAGTATCCGACCTCCTCGAAAGGTCTATAGAAATTAGTACGTTATGTAATTCTGGGTGTGGACAACTTAAACCTACTAAGTCGACGGTGGCTGGACCAGCATTATTTCTTCCTCTCCAGTCTTCACTAGAAGAAGTATACCGGACGCATAACTTACCATATTGAGAGTCGGCCCATTCATTTTGGTTGTGATGAATCAAACCTGCTTGCCTGAATTTTCTGTGTTTGTGATGACGAATAGCTTGAAGATGCGCTTCAGGGGTTTGATACATTCCTTGAGAAGGGCCTCTATTTATTGAGACCAAAATAGAATAACTGTCCTGATTGTTCAATTGGCTTAGCTTAATTCGATGGCTGGTGCCGTATTCAACCGCAAACCAAGATTTTTGAGTGGGAACTGTAAAAGAAAAACCTAAACCAATAACTCGGTAGCCTGGTGGTATATTGGTTTTGTCAAAGGTTGCGCATGATGAAAGCAGCAAAATTAACAATAAACACGTACTTTTTGACATAAAAGGGCCAAGTAAGGAAATTATTATTTTTACCTACCTTAACATATACCATCTGAATAGGAGCGAATAACTAAATCGCGAGGGTAGCGTTTATTTACTGTGAAGTAGGATGTATTGTTTGAAGCGTTTTTTGTGAAATATTCCGTCTTTAGGTCGTGGGTTGTTTTTGAAGCATATTGTAATTCAAGTTCGTTGACGTTGTGAAAAATAGTTAGAAGCAGCAAAAAAGGCCGTTACTGTAGGTAACGACCTTTCTGTGAGCTTGAGAAAGCAGGAACTTTAAGCAAATAAAGTATGGAAGATTATTTTCCTGTCCAAACTGGTGCGCGCTTTTCTAAGAATGCACGTAACCCTTCTTTTTTATCTGCTGTTTCAATCAGGGCTGCTTGCGCAAATTTCTCTAGCGCTAAGCCTGAGTGTTGGCTAGATTCAAGACCGTAGTTCACCATCGATTTCATGAAATGTGGAACCAATGGTGCGAAGCTGGCAATATGAGCTGCCATCTGCGTTAGAGTGGGCATCAAATCTTCAGGCTCGACTAATCGCGTGATTAAGCCGATTTGATAAGCGCGATCGGCATCAATGGTTTCGCCCATTAACAGCATTTCCATGCCCCAAGCCTTTCCTACAATTCTAGGTAGACGCTGGGTGGCACCGCCGCCAGGGATAATGCCTAACTTGCCTTCCGGTGTTGCATATTTAGAATTTTGTGTGCCGATACGAATGTCGCAACCTAGCGCTAATTCAAGTCCGCCGCCCATACAAATGCCATTAATTGCAGCGATTGAGGGAAGCGCTGAGCGTTCTAAGCGCTCAGCAAGACCTTGAACGATAGGTTCCAGTGCTTTTCTAATATCTCGGTGTTCGACTTCTTTTAAGTCAGATCCTGATGCAAAAGCCTTAGGGCCTGCGCCGGTAAGTCCGATAACACGAACCGCTGGGTCCGCTTCTGCTTGATTAAGCGCGGCATGTAAATCGTCCAGTGTCGCAAGTGAAACGGCATTGTGCTTAGTTGGTCGGTTTAGGGTAATTAGTCCAAGCGGCCCTTTTACTTCATAAAGGATATTTTCGTACGACATTACCAATTGGCCTCAATTTTCTAATCAAATTATAATGGTGTGCATGAGCTACAGGAGATTATAACTAAAACAGCAAGAAATTATCGCTAAGGATGGAAAAAAATGCGTACTTACTGCTGTTTATGCCCCATGGGAGGAGGAAAATTACCGAAAGGTGACGCATCCGTCAACCTAATAATGATTTCCTTATGTTTTTGTTTGAATTTAATGTTCAAAGTTGCCAGATAGGGGGCGCAATCATTACAATACTTGCGCATAAAATTATCAGGATAATAAAATGACTCAAACCCATACAATTGCCATTTTGGCCGGTGACGGCATTGGCCCAGAAATAACCAAACAAGCGCTGCGCGTATTGACATTAATTGAACAGAAAAGGGATGTGAAGTTTGATTGCGTTGAAGCCGAATTTGGCGCGAGTGCCTATTTTTCAACAGGAAAGTCATTTCCTGAAGCAACGAAAGCAATTTGTACTTCCGCTGATGCGGTGCTCAAAGGCCCGATTGGCTTGAGTCATGAGGAGTCAGAAAAAATTCCGGTTGAAGAACGCCCGGAGCGTGGTGCACTGTTGCCATTACGCCGCCACTTAAATACCTATGCAAACTTTCGACCAATTTTGCTACCTAAAGGTATGGCTCATTTTTCACCTTTAAAGCCTGAAGTGGTTGGTGAAGGTATCGATATCCTATTAATTAGAGAATTAATAGGTGGTCTTTACTTTGGCGCGAAAGAGCGTGGCGTGACTGAAGATGGAAAACGCTATGTGAAAGAAACGCTAGAATATGATGAAGATCAAATTCGTCAAATTGTAACCGTGGCGTTTAAAGAATCCATGAAGCGTAAGAAAGTACTTCACAATATTCATAAGAGTAACGTGTTGGTCTCTTCTGTATTATGGAATGAAGTTCTAGACGAAGTCGCGAAAGATTATCCAGAAGTTACTGTCGTACACATGCTTGTTGATGCCGCAGCCACCTACTTATGTCTAAATCCCGGTCAGTTTGATGTCATGGTGATGGAAAATATGTTTGGTGACATTTTAAGTGACCAAGGTGGCGGTTTATTAGGTTCGTTAGGTTTAATGCCTTCAGCTTGCATGGGGCCAGAAAAAGCCTATTACGAACCATCTCATGGGTCGGCGCCAGACATTGCGGGTAAAAATATTGCGAATCCATATTCAATGATTGGGTCGGTTGCCCTAATGTTAGATATGAGCTTTAACATGGATGCAGAGGCTAAAGCCGTGTGGACAGCAATGCAAAGCGTATTTGAAGCGGGTTTTTCAACGAGTGACTTAACGGCTACTGGCAAAGGTATTCAATTACTGAGCACTACTGAGTTTGGTGATAAAGTAATTGAAGCATTAGACGCGCTTTTATAAATAGCTGCAATTTATAGCGCTATATATTATTTGATTATCGATAATATATAGCGCATTTTCGTTTCCAGCTGAAAGTTGGAACAAATAAAAATGTCATTTCGGTGTGTTTTTAGGCCGGAATCCATTCTTTTATACCCCCACTTATGACTAAAAGATAGGGGCGAAAAATATAGATTCCGGCCTCTTACATAACCGGAATGAGACCGAGAGACCTTCATGAGTCTCGCACATCTAATTCAATTTGCCATCTTTCGGCGTCTTTACTTTTGTCTGTGTTGTTAGCCGCGATTGCTTCGAGCTTAAGTGTGCCTATTTCGCTTACTTTGGCCACAAGATGCACTGCGACGACTTCTCCTGCTCGACGGCCTTCTGTCGGAAGAGTGACTTGTAATTCAGGTAATTCATCAAGTTCACCGTCTTGCCAGTGATCAAGTTGTATTCCTGCTTCATCATGCCTACGCGTATTAGAGCCAAAGAAACGAAAATGCACGGGTTCACCGACGACAAGCCCAAACTCAGTTTCACTTGCTTTTGCTTCGCTACCTTCTTCCATGCCAAAAGGCGCAATACAGAGTGCTTCGATTGGGGGCTCCATACCAGGGATTGCTGGCATAGCGCTTTCGATACCCACATAGTATGTGCTAGCAAGCCCGCCTCGAATACGAACGCCTTTGCCTTGTTTAATATGACCAAAATAACTAGCACCAATCGCGACACCTAAATCAAGATCAGAATCGCTGAGTAGTCGGGCCTTGTTAGTGTTTGCGTTTTCTAACCAGTGATTGATAATAGAGAGCATTCGTTCTGCGAGAATGGGGGACTTTAAAACGCCGCCATTAAATAAAATCGCAGAGGGTTTGATGAAAGATTCTGCTTCATATCGTGTTGTGGTGTTATCAAGAGTTGCGTTATTTAAAGTATCGTTTGCAGCATCTACTTGCTTACTTAAAAATGCCGCTAAATGGCGAGAAATTGCTGGATCTTGCGCATAAGGTAGGCCTTTTTGACTTAATGCTGAGCGGCGTGCAGCGATAGGATGTTCATCAATTTTTACATGTGGAAAGAAACCTTCAACTAAGGTTTCATTCACTTCTTCGCGAGTTAAAGATGTACGTAGTGTGCCGCCTAATAGTTTTGATCCTCGGCTAGGGATGGCAATGGCTACTTCGTCAATATCGTTTTCAAGTAAAAGTTGTTCTTTAGCATCTCTGCAGGCCTGAACAATAGCTTGAACTTGCCAAGGCTGCAGATCTTTTCCTTCAGCTGCAAGTTTCGCTTTAACACGGTAAGCAAGTGCAAGGTCCATATTGTCGCCGCCCAGCAGAATGTGATCACCTACTGCGACACGATTCAAGGTTAGATTGCCTTCATCCTCACTGACCGCGATTAGTGATAAATCGCAGGTTCCGCCACCAATATCTACGACAAGTATTATATCTCCGAGTGAGACTTGTTCTCGCCAGTTATCACCACAGGCTTTGATCCAGTTATAAACGGCTGCTTGAGGTTCTTCAAGTAAAGTTAAATGCTTTAAATTGAGCTGGCTGGCGGCTTCTGCGGTTAATTCACGCGCTGCAGGGTCAAAAGAGGCAGGAATTGTAATTGTGACCTCTTGTTCAGATAACACGTCATCTGGAAATTTATGGTCCCATGCTTGGCGTAAGTGGCTTAAATACTCAACCGTCGCGTTCAAGGGGGATATCTTTGTGACTTCTTCAGGACTGCCCATTGGAAGAAATGCTTCGTGGCGATCAATGCCTCCATGGCATAACCAGCTTTTTGCGCTTGAGACCAGCCGAATGGGTGTTTTACTGCCTAGCTGTCTGGCGATAGTTCCCGTTAATACTTCAGATTCTGTACGCCAAGGTAAAGTAAGTTCACTGGGGTTTAACTCTGACTCGTGTGCGCGGTAGATGAGAGAGGGGAGTTGTTTATTTTCGTCTACGACGCCAGGCTGAGTAAGTTGTGGGATCGATAAAACAGAAACCTCTACTTCGGTGTTTGTATCTTCAGTCGCTTTAATTTGGTCAAGATAAGACAAGACACAATGCGTGGTCCCAAGGTCAATACCAATTGAATAGCGAGCATTTATTTCATCACTCATAGTTCAACCTCAGCGGGTGCAACAATAGAGGTGTCATGCCCTTCGGCTATCTTTGGTAACTTGGTTTGACTTACCTTCCAGCCTTTATGGATTAATGTACCATTAAAAGGTGCTTCACCGACCACATTTCCGGTTAACCTTACTTCGGAAGCATTGAAACCTTCAGGTAAGCTAACCCTTGTTTCTTCCTCTTCATTTCGAACAGCTTCAAGCGTGAAATAAGTGTCGAGTGTTTTTTTGCTTCCTTCATGTACAACACGTGCGGCAGCACCAATATCTGCATCAGAATAAGTGCTGAGGTCTTCTTTTACAAAATCAATAAAGCGAGCGTCTTGCTGAAGCAGAGTGAGTAATTGTAAGGCTGCATCTGGGCTGGCTTCCTTCAATTGGGGCGGTTGTTTGACGACCACTCTTTCTACTGTAGGCGTCTTTTCAATTACTGGGGCTTTGTCCATATTAGAGGCAGAAGTTGCTGTTTCTGTTGAGTTACTTAAGGCTTGCTTTGGTTTTTTTATAAGCAGAATAAATAAAATTAGTGTAAGTGATGCGAGTATCAGGTGAATTATATCAATTGATGTTGGCATGCTGCTTAAATCGATGTTCATGAAATGCGTCCTTGTTGAAATAGAATAACTGGATAAGCTTAAGCCATTTTAACATGGCTTAAGCTATTGATTGCAAAAATATTATTCGTTGATTAAAGCTTGGTAATAGAGGGCGTGAAGGTGGTAATAACGCTTTAAAATCGTAGGTCTCATAGATGAATCCGTGTTTATACCTTTTTGGCTATTATTGAGTGATAGAAATTTTGCCCTAGAAAAGAAAAAAATGCTTCGTCTTTGATTTCTAATCCTTTGCTTTTGAGTATTTTGGGGTAGTCATAAATTGTATGGATGGCGTTGCCAGCAATTGCAAAAAAAGCAGTAGCGGCAGAGTACCAGTAAACTTGTTGTATTGTCTTTTTCAGTAAGCTCCCTTGGGGAGGGCAAAAATCACCAATGACGATGTGGCCATTTTTACGACAAAGCTTTAATAAGTGAGTGAGTAAGGTGTTCATCTTGTCTTCATCAAAAACATTTAAAAAGAAATTTGATACCACCATGTCGTATTCGCCAAAGTCTTCTTGCTTGAGAATATCCCCTAAAACTGTCTGTATTTTTAGTTGTTCGTTTTCTGGGTGGGCTGCTCGAAGCTGATTGAATTTTTTAATCATAGTAGGAGAAATGTCGACCATGGTCACGTTTGCACCTAGTTCAGCAGCTCTCAGTACATCGCGGCCTTGTCCCGCGCCCGCAAAAAGAACCTTAGAGTCGCGTCCTATCGTACGTTCATTGAGCATTGAAAGCTTACAATTGATAATGGCATTGCCGCTATAAATTTTACTCAGGAAGTCATATGAACGACCAATTAATTTGTATTTATCAAGCATATAAAGGAGTCTTAAAGGGTAATTTGAAAGAGACGTCAGATTGAAGCTACGAATGAGGTAAGAGAGTGTCTTGAATTGGAAGAATTGTCAATGAAACGTAAACCCTTCCTTGGGTTAGCTTAAATGGCTTATTTAAAGGTCAACATGCCAATAAGCGACTGGGGCCTTGGTTTATGAGTTCTAATGCTTTATAACCTGGTTCAGCTTTGCCAAAGTAGAAACCTTGTATTTCATGACAACCAAGTTGTTTTAAGTAGTCTAGTTGTGCTTTGGTTTCAACGCCCTCAGCAATGATGTTTAGTTTCAAACCGTGTGCCATAGATATAATGGCGTTTACAATACATGCTTCATTCTTGGGGTCTTTAATGTCCTGAATAAATGACTGGTCTACTTTTAAGGTATGAATTGGTAGCTTTCGAAGATAGTTTAGAGAAGAGTAACCTGTACCAAAATCATCTATGGCTATCCTTAGGCCATGTTCTGCTAATAAATTTAGCTTCTGAACCATATGCTCAAGATCATTCATTATAACGTTTTCGGTCAGCTCAATTTCCAGATTTTGAGGCGGGAAATTGGCTTGGCGCAAGCGAGCTAATAAACGATGAACAAATTTAGGGTGCTCAACCTGTAAAGGTGAAAAATTCACCGATAAACGAATATCGCTATGGCCATTATCAATCCAGCCTTTGACTTCTTTGCACGCTGTCATCAAAACCCAGTCGTTAATATCTGACATAAGTCTTGTTTCTTCCGCTAGAGGGATAAATTCACCAGGGTAAATTAGGCCACGCTCAGGGTGCTGCCAGCGGACGAGCGCTTCCATCCCAATGACTTTTCCAGAATCTGCGTTAATCTGGGGTTGGTAAAAAACTCTGAATTCATTTTTGTCTAAAGCATTGCGTAAATCTCTTTCTAGACTTAGTCGGTTAGAAGTATTAACAGCCATAGTGTCGCTAAAAAATTGGTAGCCATCTTTACCACGGCTTTTCACATGGTACATCGCGACATCAGCGTTTTGTATTAGTTCATCAACCGTGCAGCCTGCATCAGGGTAAATCGAGATACCAATACTAACACCTACAAAGACTTCGTGTTCGCCTAGCATGAAAGGTTCTTTTAAGGTTGATATAACTTTCTTGGCAATAGTGCGTGCATCTTCAGCTGAAGAAATAGATGGCAGTAATAAGGTAAACTCGTCACCACCAAATCTTGATAAAGTGTCGCATTTACGCACACAGTTTTCTAAGCGAAGTGCGACAGATTGTAAAAGCCTATCGCCCATAGCGTGGCCAAGCGTATCGTTCACAATTTTAAATCGATCGAGATCCAAGAACATGACTGCGACACCGCTTTTATTGCGTTTAGCTTGTGCTAAAGAAATATTGAGGCGGTCTTTAAAGAGGGCACGATTTGGTAAGCGCGTTAATAGATCATGGTAAGCCTGAAAGTTAATGAATTCTTCAGCTTCTTTACGATCTGTAATATCTCTTGCTGTACCGTAGGTGCCAATGACCCTCGTCTTATTTAGTTCTGGGTGTGCTGCTTGTATTTGTTTGTTGTTTTTTGCATTGTTTTCAATTGGAAAAAATGTAATCTCAAAATGACGAGCTGAATGGTCTGATTTTTTTGCTTTGAGTCTTATTTCAGAGCTCCAAGCGCCAGATTTAGTGGTTGATTGCTCATCGAAAATATAATTTGCGCGTTGAATGTCGGCCGAATCAACGATGGTTTGGTAAGGTTTTCCGATTAACTCTGCCTTTTTATAACCTAAGATCGACTCGATCTTACTGTTTAAAAATGTAAAGCAGCCTTTCTGATCTAGCATGAATACGATATCAGGAGAGCTATTAACAATATATCGATGCAATTCTTCTGATTTTTTTAGGCGTGACTGCATTGCTGTATGCGCTTTTTCAAGCATCACTTTTTGAAGTGCATTGTCTATGGTGCTTAGCATTTCTTCAGGGTCGTATGGTTTTTTTATATAGTCGTACGCGCCTCGACGAAGGGCTTTACTTACTGCAGTAAAAGAAGACTCACCGCTAACAACAATGGTAGCAGTATCAATGTCTTTTTGGGTCATGAAGTCCATGACTTGATGGCCATTCATGTCAGCCATATTGAGGTCTAGAAGTACAAGGTCAAATGTATTTTCTGAAAGCTGTTCGCAAGCTTGCAGGCCACCTTGAGCGCTTTTTACCTCATAGCCTTGATTGAGTAGCATATTCTCAAGGCTTTTAAGTAAGCGAAATTCATCATCTACGACCAAAATGCAGGCTTTATCATTCATTATGGTACCTGTTTTTTCTATTTTTCTGATTTTCATGTCAGTCTTTTAACCGGTTTCTCAATATGAGCAACAGTCAAGTATTACTTTCAAAGCTAACAGTCGTTAGTGTTGAGGCAGTAATATTTGAAATTCTGTGCCTTTAGCGCTGCTTCTGCAGCTAATGGTTCCTTTAGCATCCGTGACTAGGTTTTTTGTAATACTCAAGCCTAAGCCTGAGTGCCCATTACCTTTACTTGAGGTAACGGGGGTGAATAAATTATTTTTTATATTTATTGGAATACCTGTGCCGGTATCTTTTATGAGTATCTCAACAAAATCGGTTCCATTTACGTTTATGTTTGCTGTAGTGCGGATGGTGAGCGTTCCTCCATCAGTCATGACTTCAGCAGCATTCTTTAATAAATTAGTGATAATTTGTTTAAAGCTATTTCTGTTTGCTAGATTTTCGGTCAGTTCTGGATCGAGCTCTAATTGGCAATTAATGTTATTAATTAAAAATAAAGAACTGTTATATAACGTTACTAGATTGTTGATTTCATTATTGATATGCACGCCTGACTGTGTGTCTTTTGTGTCGTGCTCAAGATCTCGTAAACGCAATATAATTTGGCTGGTGCGCGCTACTTCCTCTTTCAAAATAGTTAGTTCTTCTTGAATTTCAGAGCGATCTTGTAGTTTATCGGTCAATGAAACAAGGTAGTTACTAATGATGTTAAGAGGATTGTTGGCCTCATGTGCTATTTCACTGGCTCTCTGGGATAATGCATCTCGGCCTGTTTTATTTTCGCTAGCTTGAATGTGGCGTAAGGTGTCTTCACAAGCTATCGCAATTTCATCGGTAAAGTATTGTAATAAATGAGCCTGATTAGGGTTGCCTGAAATAGCTTGGTGGCAGCCAACTACTAGAACGCAAAACAACGTGTCTGAAGTCTGAATTGGTAGACAAAGTAATCCTTTTGCTTTAACTAAGCGAATAATTTGCCTGTCAATAACAGGCAACTCTTCGAGTTGATTATCTGCCTGTTCTGGCGTTTGAATCGTACATAATATTTTCTTTTGAATAGCTGAAGTGGCAATGATACTTCTACTTTCTTCGAGTTTGAACTTGATTGGCATGCTTTCGGGGTGATCGGGCATGATGAAATTCAAATCATCTGTTTCTGAGTGATACCAGAAAACAGCGCTATTATTATAACCAAATAGAAGCTCAAGCGTACTTTGAAAAGCTCGACTAAGATCAAGTTTGGAATCGGCTCTATTTAGCTCACTTGTCGCGGTCTGTAAGAGGCTAATGTTTCGAACGTATTTGGCTAGTGATATTTGTTTGTCGTGATCTGTCTTTGATTGTTGTTGTTGTGGGGATATATCAATGCCGAGCGAAGAGGCGACATCAATGACTTCTGAATTTATTTTTAAAACTATTTCATTGATAAGTGATGGATTTAATTCAAATAATAGTTGAGCGACATCAGAGTTTGGCGGGTTTCCTTTTACGTTATTAAAAAAACTCTGATCTTCATTATTGCTAAGATGACTGGCGAGATAAATCAATTTCACTAAGTGATGAGCGTCTTTAATCGCTTCGGTAGGGGCATGATGAAACTCAATCGCATCAACAGTGAAATCACTTAAACCCCATTCTTTAGCAAGCCAGGCACCAACACTTGCATGACTTACAGAAAACTTTTCTTTTTCTTTTGTGACTCTCTCTAATTCACTGTTTTGCTCACGAATGAGCTGAACAAATTGGTCTGAATAATTGGTCTCTAGTACTAATTCACCAATGTTATGAAGTAGCCCTGTTAAGTATGCCTCTTCAGGGTTTGGGTAGCTGGTAAGAATAGCGAGAGATTTTGCGATCAATGCACAAGAAAGAGAGCGTTGCCAAAATTGCTTTAAAAAAGAGGTATGTTCGGTATTAAATCCTGAAAAAAACTGTTGAACAGATGCCGTTATTACGATTGTTTTAATGGTGTCCGTGCCAAGGACTAATAACGCTCTTTCTAACGTGCCTATTTGGGTTCCATGATTATAGAATGATGAATTTGCCAGTGAAATAACACGCGCAGCGATAGCCGCATCGCGACTAATAATAGTCGCGATGTTCTGGAATGATGAATGACTCCCCTGACAGGCACTAAGCATGTCAACTAATACGTGAGGGAGTGACGGTAGGCGATTAACCTTCAGTCTCGACATTATTTTTTGTTCAGTTTGTAACATATAAAAAGTATTATTTTTTTTAACAATGATTCTAGAGTAGACAATAAACCTTAAAAATTAAAGGTTTATTGCGGTTTTTTTAAGTAATTGTTTAGAAGTAGTTGTAACTTGATGAAAAGTTAATGGTAATACTTGTGATTTAATGGGTTTTTTACGAACAAGAAAGGCGTTAATATTCTTTCGTATAGTACTTTAATAGAAACTCTAATAATAAAAGCAGCTAATGATGAGAACCTTGATGTATTGGTCTATCGAATGAATAAACTTAAAAGTATTCCTCGTGTTATTGCGGTAACGGGCGGCAAGGGTGGTGTCGGTAAAACAAGCATCTCCGTTAATTTGTCGATTGCTTTGTCTCGTATGGGCTCTAAAGTATGTTTGCTGGACGGTGATACCGGGTTGGCTAATATTAATGTCATGTTAGGTTTGTATCCCGCTTATACGCTTGAGCACTTGTTTACAGGTGAGCGATCAATTCAGGATATTGTGTTGGATGGCCCTGAAGGGGTGCAGATTATTCCAGGAGCATCAGGCTTTGCACAGTGTGTTGACCTTGATGTTGGGCAACAGCAACGCTTAGTGACCTCTATTCAAGCGATTGAACCTCATTATGATTACATGCTGGTTGATACGGCAGCAGGTATATCTCCCACTGTTTTGCATTTTATTGCAGCTTCGCAGGTTGCTGTACTCGTTATAACGCCAGAGCCAACGTCATTAACGGATGCTTTTTCGTTATTGAAAGTACTAAGGCGCCGAGGATATCGCCGAAAAGTACAGGTGATTATTAATATGGCAGCTACTTCTCTTCAGGCCGAAAAAGTATTTAGGCGCTTTAGTAACGCTGTACTTAAGTATTTAGAATTACCTACTGAATATTTGGGGCCAGTTTGGATGGATGAAAGTATGCGTACAGCGGTTACGTTGCAGCGTCCTGTTGCGCTATATCCAAGAAATGATCCATCTGCTCGGAGTTTTTATCGCTTGGCAGAGCGCATTGATGATGTTTTTAATCAGAAAGGTGTGCCTAAGTTAGCTTTTAGTGCTTATTGGCAGAAGTTAGTGGAGCGTTCTACTTTATCAAAAACACCGCTAATAACAGAAAAGGCAAAGAAATCAATTGCTGTAGAGCCTGAGCTGACTCAGATTCAAAAACAGCAAGCGCATGTGACTGGCAAGCAAGGTGTTGAATTAGAAACATTTGAAGGCCAGAAGAAAAGTGAAACAGCTACAATTACTGTTAAGAATAAGGTTCAAAAATTATTTACTTCGCCACGAATTAATGAAAAAAGTGATGTTGATGAACCTTTGAGTAGTCAGTCTGAAGATGAGTGGGTAGGGTTGCGCGTACGCCTTAACAAATTTTTCTCAGATGAAAATACAACGCCAGAGCAAGTGACTACTCTGTTGTCGAGTTGTATTTATAGTTTTGGTGATCGTTTAGGGGATGCTTCCGTTGATTTATTGCACGGATTAATACACACATTAAGGCCTGAAAAGCTAAGTAATGAGCAAAAGCAACTGTTACTTTCTGATTATGAGTACTTAGGTTTGGACGAATTCAAGCAGGCTGTCGCTGATGGTCAGGTTTCTGGTTCTGGTTTTAACAAGATTGATTTAGATGATAATGACGGCGAAATAATAAAAGTAAAAGAAAGTTATGATGCTTCAGGTTTTGGTTGTCAGCAAGATCTTGCTCAAACGATAAGAAGTGCTTCAGAAAATATGCCGCTTGAAAGTTTATTAGAATCAATAAAGTATGCTTCGTTGGTAGAATCTTCTGGCAGTTAGTGGTCTTTATCGTTTAGTGTAGGGTCTTCACTCGTATCACTATAAAAACGCACGATAAAAAAGGAGGACTCATGAGCGAAGTCCATATACATCCCGTCTCTGAACAAGCGAAAAAAAGAACAAAAATTAACGCAGAAAAATATCAATCACTCTATGATGATTCGATTCAAAACTCAGAAAGCTTCTGGGCTGAGCAAGGAAAGCGTTTAAACTGGATTAAACCTTATACTAAAATAAAAGATGTATCGTTTGCTTCGGCAGACTTGCATATTAAATGGTATGAGGACGGTGTGCTAAATGCATCAGCTAACTGCTTGGACCGGCATTTAGCGGAACGCGCTGATCAGACTGCCATTATTTACGAAGGTGATGATCCTTCTGTCTCACGCCATATTACTTATCGAGAACTTCACGAAGATACGTGTAAATTTGCCAATGTGCTTAAGTCGCAGGGCGTATCGAAAGGAGATATTGTCACAATCTATATGCCGATGGTGCCTGAGACTGCAGTCGCAATGCTTGCGTGTGCTCGGATCGGTGCTGTGCATTCAGTTGTTTTTGGTGGTTTCTCACCCGATGCCTTAGCTGCGCGAATTGCTGATGGTAAAGCTAAATGGGTGGTGACGGCTGATCAAGGGGTGCGAGGCGGTAAAGCAATACCTCTAAAAGAGAATGTTGATAAAGCGCTTTCAAATGACATGGTCACTACTGTTGAACGTGTTTTTGTTTTGCAGCGTACGGGTGGGGATGTCGCTTGGCAAGAAGGGCGTGATATTTGGTATCACGAGTACATGGCAAAGGCTTCAAGTGTTTGTGAGCCTGAGCCAATGAATGCAGAAGACCCTTTATTCATGTTGTATACCTCAGGCTCAACCGGCACGCCAAAAGGCGTGTTGCATACCACTGGAGGATATTTAGTTTACGCCTCCATGACGCATGAGCATGTATTTGATTATCAGGATAAAGAGGTATTTTGGTGTACCGCAGACTTTGGCTGGATCACAGGTCATAGTTATATTCTGTATGGCCCGCTTGCAAATGGAGCGATAACTGTATTGTTTGAAGGCGTACCTAATTACCCAGATTTTTCACGCATGGGTCGTGTGGTTGATAAACATAATGTCAATGTATTGTACACCGCGCCAACAGCAATTAGAGCCATGATGGCTGAAGGCGATGACTTTGTTAAACAAAGTAAGCGCGATAGCTTAAGGCTGCTAGGAAGTGTGGGCGAACCTATAAATCCTGAAGCTTGGGAGTGGTATCATCGTGTTATTGGTGATGAGCGTTGTCCGATTGTTGATACTTGGTGGCAGACTGAAACAGGGGGGATTCTAATATCACCTTTACCTGGTGCCACTGACTTAAAGCCCGGTTCTGCAACACGGCCATTTTTTGGTGTGCAGCCTGCTTTAGTTGATAACGAAGGCAATATTCTTGAAGGGCCTGCAGAGGGCAATTTAGTTATGTTGGATAGTTGGCCTGGGCAAATGCGTACCGTATATGGTGATCACGATCGTTTTATAAAAACTTATTTTAGTGATTATGAAGGTATGTATACCACCGGTGATGGCGCTAGACGTGACGAGGACGGCTATTATTGGATTACTGGAAGGGTCGATGATGTTTTGAATATCTCCGGTCATCGCATGGGAACAGCTGAAATAGAAAGCGCTTTAGTCGCGCACCCTGCTGTCGCTGAAGCGGCTGTGGTAGGTTATCCGCATGACATTAAAGGTCAGGGGATTTACGTTTATGTGACAGTTATGCATGATCATGACGTACCTCAAAATGATGAGTTAAAATTAGAGCTGAAACAATGGGTCCGAAAAGAAATCGGCCCAATTGCAACGCCTGATATTATTCAATGGGCCCCTGGCTTGCCAAAAACTCGTTCCGGAAAAATTATGCGGCGTATCCTTCGTAAAATTGCGGCGAATGAGCATGATAGCTTAGGTGATACGTCTACTTTAGCTGACCCAAGCGTTGTCGATCACTTAGTTGCCAATCGAGAAAATAAGTAGGTACTCTTCGTAGCGTGTAAACGCATTAGACTGTGTTTACGCGCTATCTTTCTAGAAGGGCAATCCATTTAGAGTAACCAATCACTATGTGCAGTGCTCATAATCGACTTGCTCTGAGGTTCTGCTAATGCCAAATAAAACACTTAGATTTAATTAAAAGTTCACGATTATGACATTTGAATAATGCCTTGATTCGACCCAAAGAAGGCATCATGAGTTGTTTTGAAGTGTTTGCTTTTTTTCCGATTTGAGGAAAATGTTTCAATGGCTAAGTGGCTCGTTCTGCCACTTTTAAGTCACTGAAGTTTTTTCAAAAGTGCGTGATTTCTGAAATACGCCAACAGTCTTGTTGATGCAAAACTTCAGCCACTGATGGTTTGGGTAAATTTGGCCAACATATCATGATATTGATGATCTCTGGAATAAAGTTGCTTGACTACTTCTTTTGGTGAACTACCTTTTAAATATCCTGACAATAGTTAGGCACTCTGTTTTGTTATGAAGCACTAGGGAGGCAGGATGTTTTTTTCAATTACAGCATCGCTTGTGATGTTAAAAAAAGTGTTTTTATTTTTCCTCGTCAGTTATGTGGTAGTACTCTCCAGTAGCTATTGCAGTGCAAACGATACTCTTAAACTCACTTTCTCCTATCAAATCAATGAATCATATCCCTATCAAATGGGAACTGGCACCGAAGTCGCAAATCCTCCTGGTATCGCAATCGATATTATTAAAACGGCAGCTGAAATAGTCAGTATTGACATTGAATTTGTGCGCTACCCAAACAAACGTGTCCAATTGTATTTAAGGGAGGGAATCATTGATGGTGCTTTTATGTTTTCTTTTAAAAAAGAACGTATGGCAAATGGCCGATATCCTTTAAAGGATGGTAAGTTAGATACTGATCGGAGCATTACAACTTTGAATTATTCACTCTATACCTTAAAAGGAAGTTCAATAAAGTGGGATGGGGAAACGATATCAGGTTTGCCAATAGGTGAAATAGGTGCAGGAAGAGGAAACTCTATTGTTGGATATCTTCAGAAGTTAGGTGTTCGCGTGAAAGAATACAATATTGAGAACGATGCTTTCGTTCAATTAAATAGAGATAGATTGGATGCCGTTGCCGCCCAAGATACCACTGCCGACCCATTAATTATAGAAAAGGGATTTACCAATATTAAAAAATCAGATAAGCCTTTGCAGATAAAGCCTTACTTTCTAATGCTGAGCACTCAGTTTGTTGAAAAATACCCTGTAATTGCGGAACAGTTATGGAATGCTATTGAACAGGTTAGGGAGCAAGTGGTTCAGGAGGTGTCAAGTCAATATATTAAGTAAGTGATGAGCCTTACGCCTGATCAAGTTGTTAGCGATGCATACGCTAAATATTGAAAAAAATCAGAAAAGTCAGATAATGCTCTTAACAACACTAAGAGCGGCTGAATTATCCTTACCTAAACATGACCGCCGAGCGTCTTACAAGCCGACTGACAGGTCATTGCCAATCAGATTATATCTTATAAACCTAAGAGTTTTTCAGTGGCAACTAAGTTGCGAAATCGAGACGGTTAATATTAGTTGCTCACTGACATAAGTGACGGCATTTAAGCATGATAAATTAATCACCTGATGCCAGCAAATGGCACGTTGTCGTCAGTAGATTTCAATAAACAGTATTTTAAGTAGCTAGGGATTGTCTAGATTTCTAGATCTTACCTGTGTAAGTCGAAGTTAAAGAGCCTTTGATTATGTATGTTGATGATGGTTCCATTTTTATGAATTAAGTAGGTCTTAAAAATGTACCTAATATAGCTTTTTCACGGAATTATAAGGATTTTCTGATTGATTTTAGAGCGAATGGCTTTAGTCTGTATTAGATTGGTAAGCCCTTAGTACTCTAGACGATCTTCAGGATCTTGCCCTGTGTAAGACAGATTATCGAAATCACTCACAACATTTATTGAAATAGTACCGCAATATACAATAGCTCTATAATTCCTGAATAGTCTAAGTAGTGTTGCATTAACTACGTCAACCTCATTCACGCGATGCTTTAGAACTGCTAATCTAAACAATAGTGAAACTATCTTGTATAGGAGAAGGGGCATGAGGGTTCAATTACTGGTAACCAAAACCGACTTCAACTTACCAAACCTGAAGAATGAATTTAAAGATTTAGGTATTGAGTATGAAGTTGAGTTCATTGAAGAGCAGCCCGAAGTGGTGGCGTCTCTAGATGTTCGTCATTCACCCATTATTCTCGTAGATGGAGAGTTGGCTTTCCGGCGACAACCTACCGAGATTGAACTGAAAGAGTATTTTTCGTCAAGACTGGCATATTCTTAGTAGTTCAAAAGGATCAGAGTCCTCAAATTAGTATTTGTGCAAAAGTACCTTGATCGTGTCTAAGGAGTTAGTTTTGAAAGTGGCAGCTTTGATAACCAAAGGTGTCACTCCAATATGTATAAAAGTCGACCGCTAAATCGTATTTTAAGCGTACGAAACTTGATCAGATAATAGCTGCTCATGGCACAATCAAGCCTAAGTTGTACCGCCCTAATTAAATTTATTGAACATAAATATAAGCAGACTAAATGCGATGGTCTTGATCAGTCATATGTCCGAGTTCAAATTGAAAGAAGCTACCCAAATCATCCCCAAAACTGACTGATGAGTCGGTTTTAAAGGCGTAATAATTTAATCACAGATGTCCGTTTCTGGCCGGACGAGGCAGAGAAGGGGGGGGGGCTGTTTCTCGTTTTTGTTGGAGTCTACCTAATTAGAACCAGCCAGTTAAGAGAGCGGCGAGAAAAATGGTAAAGCTGGTTGAGCTTCGAACAATGGAATTAAAAGTTAAAAATGACGAACTGCACCGAACATTTGAATAATTTGAAGAGCTTAGCTTTAGTGATCAATTACGGGAATATACAGCCCTTACGACATCACAGAATATTTACCGAAAGAGCTCGCTCAGATTGAACGAAATTTTCATGAAGATAAATTCGGAGCAAACAAAGATCTTTGACTATTACGCCTAGGAGTCTGACCGAGAATAGCGATCGTCGCGAGAGCAAAACTGATTCGGTTAGATTTCGAGCTAAATTTGAGATAAATAGTCACTCTCTTTGTCGATAATTAGCACAAAAATGGCCAATCAGGTTTGGTGGCAGCAGATCAGTCTATTCTCGGCCAGTCTCCTAGACTTTGACCACTTCAAGAAAATCAATGATTCATATGGACATGATGCGGATGATAAAGTACTGATTCAAGTGGCCGATGTTATTTCAGAAACTTTGCGTTTTATTACAATTATTTACGAGGAAGCGCTAGAAGTTGCCCCAGGCACTAGTGATAAAATATCATTTATCAAACTTAAATATACGCGATACAGCAATTAGTTTTATAGGGTTCAAATGTGACATTTGAATTTTCTTTTTTGCTTAAATTTGGGCTATCTGGATTGAAAGACCAGGTCCGCAAAGCTACCGGTCTAAGGGTAAAAGTTTCACCTATGACGGCGGGGTTGCCAGAACAAGCTATAATATTTATTAACGCGATCTTGTTTTGTCCTACCGGTTGCCCTTAGTTCGTTAAAATCAAAAATTTTCTTCTCTTTGGAGAAACTGCATGCGTAAAAGGCTATTGAATTTTATTAAAGCCAGAACCTCAACGATTGTCCTTGTCTTCATATTTTCGTTTTTTTCTTTTGCGCTTCACGCAGCAAGCCTCAGTGGCGTGGTCAAAGACCAGCTGGGCAATCCAATAGAAGGCGCTAATGCAAGGCTTTTACAAGTACTACAAAGTGGTAGTTTTATTCAGGTTGGAGATATCATAACGGTCGGCGCTGATGGTGCCTATGCGTGGACAGTCTCGCCCGGTAGTTTTGTACTTCGTTCCTATTTTAATGCGTCAGATGTTTCCCTAGTAGGTGCGCCGAACCTGACCGTTATTGCCTCTGAAGATTTTGAGGTTAACGCCGACACAATACGCGACTCCCAGTTTGATTTTGTGGTTTTGTCCGGAAAAGTGGTTGATAGTAATAACATTCCAATTGCCAATGTCGATATTCAAACCAGCATCAACTGGCATGGCCCCGAGCAAGGCCCGCTACTGACATTATCACAGCAAAGTTTCACCCATGATAACGGCAGTGTTCGCACCGATATTGATGGCAACTATGTTATGTTGCTGTTTTCTACAGACACCTGTATCGCCTCCGGTTTTTACCCTGACAGTGCCGACTGTTTGTACGATATTACCTATACACCACCTATTGGGAGCGGTTTTTCTACTTATGTGCGTTCAGATTTTGCTATTAGCAGTGCCCAAAATCTGGAGCTGGAATTAATTCTTGTTGATCAGTTGAATCCAAAAATTATTGCGGGACCATATGTAAAAAACATTACCGACCGTTCGGTCGTGATTGAATGGCAAACCGATGAACCTGTGACCAGTTTGACTCAAATAGTCGGCGGTGAAGTATTTACTAATGATCAACTGCTTACCCAACACAGCGTAGTGATCACCGATCTCGATCTAGGCACTAATTATAACGTTCAGGTTAATACGACTGACGAACAAAATAATAGCTCGACCACGGCAAGCTTTGCGTTTACAACCGCGAGCAACAATACCGATTCTTTAGCACCGCAGTTTATTCAACCGCCAATGATAACCTCCATTGCTGAAACTCAAATCACAATGGCCTTTTGCGCTAATGAACCGGTCAGCGGGAAGTTTGTTGTCGATAATGTTGATTACTTACTCAATGAACTCTCGAATTGTCATGAACTGACTATTAGCGATCTCAATTCTAATCAGTCGTATGCTGTTTCAGCAGAGATTACCGACATCGCTGGCAATGGACCAACAGCAAGTCTGGTCACTAACGTGAAAACATTGGCCGCAGCCGATCTGAACCCACCGCTAATCACTGCGGGCCCTACTATTACAGATACATCTGACTCTACTGCAGTAGTAAGGTGGACCACAAATGAACCGGCTAGCAGCGGCATTTCATTTAATGACGGTACTAATTATCGAGTGCAGAACGATACCATTCTGGTCACCGAACATTCAGCCCAGATCACGGGTTTAGCTGCGAGTACAACTTATCATTTAACGGTTGCATCAAAAGATGCTTCTGGCAATAGTGCAATACAATCTCAAGCAAGCCAGTTTGTGACTAAATCGGCACCTGATACTGCTGCGCCATTATTGATTGGCCGCGCTTTAGTGGAAGATATCTCAAATACTAGTGCGATGATAAGCTGGCGAACTGATGAATCTTCATCCACCGTTATTATCGTCGGCACAGCGGCCAATAACCTTAGTCGGGTAGAAACATCGCTCGGTTTTTCGACTAAACATCAGTTAACCGTCACCAACCTCTTACCAGCAACCACCTATTATTTTGCGGTCGAATCTAGCGATCTCGCCGCCAATAAAACAACCGGTAGCGTCACCTCATTCACTACTCGTACAGCGGGTTCGTCTAGAGGCCTAGAAATTATTCAACAACCTGTGATCGAAAGATTGACCGGCAGCAGCATCACTTTAAGCTGGAGAACTAACCTGAATGCCGATAGTCGTTTGATTTGTGAGTCAACCAACGGCACCAGTGAAGTCAATAAAATTGAACGCAGCAAAAATCACATTCTTACTCTGATCGGTTTAGAGTTTAATACAGGTTATCGTTGTGTGATTTATTCAACGGATATTGAAGGAATGATCGCCAGCAAAGTGATCGGCGCATTAACCACCGAGGAAGTTGATTCAACCCCACCGCAATGTATCGCGCCACCCACCTTTGAAGGCTTTGTTAATTTTGCCGAAATCAGCTGGCAAAGTGATGAACTAGCCACCGCAACGGTTAACTACCGCGAAAAAGGGTCTAGTCAGTGGTTGCAAAAGAGTCACTCAACATTAAGCCTTACGGGTTTTGCTCTACTAACCGGACTGTCACCAGATACTGATTATGAACTTCAAGTCAGCCTGACCGATGCCGTCGGCAATAGTGCCGATTGTGCCTTGAGTGAATTTAATTCCGGCGCACAAGCCATGCCCGCACCGGTATTTTCAATCCAGCCCTTTGTTACTGATATTGGTAATTTTACCGCCATGGTTAATTGGTCAACCGAGCACGCATCCAGCGGGCAGGTTCGTTTTGGTCTGACAAGTAGCACAATGAATGAAGTTGAATCGGACCCTGATTTTAAAGCTTCTCATGCGGTGGTTTTAAATAATCTGCAAGCAGAAACCACTTATTTTTTAGAAGTAGACGCATTCAACTCCAAAGGCGTGATAACCAGTAGTAACACCGTTAGTTTCACCACAGACCCATTGCTACCGGCAAAAATTATTTCAGGCCCGTTAGTCAAGAACATAACCGACGTGTCAGCAGTGGTCGAGTGGGAGACCGATAAAGCCTCCAACAGTTCGGTAGTGGTTGCTGGCGGTAGTACGTTTACCCTGGGTCCGTTAACGACATTTCATTCAGTCTTGTTAACCGGGTTAACTGCCGATACCGACTACGCCATCATGGTTTCCTCGACCGGTGACAATGGCTTAACTTCTACGCCCTTACCGGCTAATTTTAGAACCCTTGCGCTACCCGACTCGTCTTTACCTAGCTTTGTCAGCGGGCCAACCATCAGTTCTATTGACAACGACAAATTCACAGTTTCATTTTGCGCCGACGAGCCAGTGAGGAGTGTGATTAGCGTTGAGACCACAGGTACCGGCGATACCACAGATTTCACACTGGATAATGCGGCTGTCTGCCATCAGTTTGTCGTCGCAGGTCTAACGCCGCGTACCCAATACAGCGTGGTTGTCGCAATCACCGATATCGCCAGCAATGGTCCGGTAACCAGCGAGCCAATAATTGTGACCACGCTATTTGATCTGGATATCTTACCACCAGAGATAACTGGACCGATCGTTACCGACATTACCCAATCAACCGCGATTGTGCGTTGGACCACCAATGAAGCGTCGACCAGCGGCGTCACTTATTCCGATGGCAGCAGCGACAATTCGCTCGAAGACGAAGCGCTAGTGACCACTCACACCATGTACTTAAGCGGGTTGAGCGCCAGTACCACTTACACTTTGACCGCCTCATCTACCGATGCAGCCGGCAATGGCCCGAGTATTTCAGTGCCAGTCGAGTTCACCACTTTGGATCTGCCCGATACCACTGTGCCACAAATAATCGCTGGCCCTTTTGTTGAAAATATCACCACCAATAGCGCTGATATTCTGTGGACAACCAATGAATCAGCCTCGCATCTGGTTTACCTGGGGCTAGCCGATAATGCGCTTGATCAAACTATTAGCCTTACTGGATTTAACACCGAGCACCGCGTGCCCGTGACGAACCTGCTTGCCGATACTGTTTATTTTTTCCGGGTTGAGTCTTCCGATCTCGCCGGTAATACTGCCTCCAGTGATGTGCTTTCATTTAAGACGCTTAAACCAGATGCTATACCGGTAACGCTTAGCATTATTGCTGGGCCTGATGTCGAAAATGCTACCACCAACTCACTCACTGTCAGTTGGCAAACCAATCTTGATGCCGATAGTCGCCTGGTGTGTGAAGCAGAGCAAGGCAGTCATAGCATAGAAGCAGCCGACGCTTTTTCGGGTACTGAACAATTGGCACTCTTTTATTCGGTTGCGCCTACTCAATCGATCGACGATCAATATATCGTAATTCTGAAAGAGCAAACAGACGATACGACAGGCGGCGAGATTAGTTCTGCTTCAAAGAATAAAGCAAAGCGGTACGGTCTATCAAAAAAGCATTACGGGCAATCAAAAAAGCAATTCCGAGCTCAACGCAAGGCTGCTGTAAAAGCCTTAGCGGATGAAATGTCCAGCAAAGTAAAAGGCAAAGCTTTACGCCAATATTCAAATGCAGTTCCAGGTTTTGTGCTTAAAATGAAAGCCGCACAGTTACACACTTTACGCAAGGATCCGCGTATTTTGATGATAGAACAAGACCAGTTCGTGCACACTACAGCGACTCAAAATGGCGCGACCTGGGGTCTGGATCGCATCGACCAAGAAAACTTACCGCTCAACAGTGGTTTCAACTATGAGTTGGACGGTAGCGGCGTTAATGCCTATATCATCGATACCGGCATACTCATCTCTCACAGCGATTTTGGCGGACGAGCCGTCAGTGGTTGGGATTTCATCGATAACGATGCTAACGCCTCCGATTGTAATGGGCATGGCACGCATGTGGCTGGCACTGTTGGCGGCAATATCTGGGGGGTGGCGAAAAATGTAAATCTCACCGCAATAAGAGTTTTAGACTGTAATGGTTCAGGTACAAGTTCTGGAGTGATCGCGGGTATCGATTGGGTAACCGCGAATGCCAAGTTCCCTGCGGTAGCTAACATGAGTCTGGGTGGAGGCAATTCTGTCGCGCTTGACGCCGCCGTTAATAGAGCGATTGAAGCTGGAATTACTTTTGCGGTTGCCGCCGGTAATTCGAATATTAACGCCTGTTCTGGATCGCCCAACAAAGTTCCAGCGGCCATTACTGTTGCCTCGTCAACTTCAGCCGATAGCCGTTCTAGCTTTTCCAACTGGGGTTCATGCATTGATTTATTTGCTCCTGGTTCAGGTATTACTTCCACTTGGAGTAACGGCGGCACCAATACCATTAGCGGTACATCGATGGCATCACCTCATGTGGCGGGCGCGATCGCGTTGTATTTACAGGCACATCCCGACTCAAGCCCCGCAGAGGTCACCGCCAGCCTTAAGGGGTATGCGACTGCAGATAAAATCAGTAGCTTAAATGGTTCACCGAACTTATTGCTCAATATCGAATTCGATGGGGACACTGAGCTACCAACGCCACCACCACCGCCACCAGCTGAAAAAATCACTTTCGAAATCAGTGATCCACAACGGGTTAAATCACACCTGCTAACGTTGACCGGTTTAGACGCCAGCACAATTTATTCCTGTAGAGTCTATTCGTCAGATATCAACGGTAATCAAGTCAGCGCACCTCTAAGAGGCACGACGTCAGATATTCCCGATACCGAAGCGCCAGTGTGTAGCCCAGAGCCATCGGTAACTGGTTTTGTCGACTCAGCGCAGATTAGCTGGGCGTCGAATGAACTAACCACCGCGGTCGTCAATTATCGTCAGCTTAATAGCGCTGACTGGTTGCAAAACGGTACGCTCGATTTAGCCACTCAGGACTCACTGTTGTTGACCGGATTGCTGCCTGAAACGGAGTACGAACAACTGGTCACCCTGACCGATGTCGCCGGTAATAGCTCACAATGTCCAGCCGGTAATTTTAATACGGTTGCGCCAGGAGAGATTCCTGATGCGATATTTATTTTACAACCGGTTGTCAGCAATATTGGTGAACACAGTGCTACCGTCAGCTGGAGAACTTTACAGCCATCTACTGGCAATGTTCGCTACGGTAAAGTAGCAACCAACTTAGTAAACCAACGCGCGGATAATTCTTATGAAACCGCCCATAGCCTCAATTTGCAGAACCTGGATGCCAATACGGTTTATTATCTGAAAGTTGACGCGTTTAATATTCTGGGCGAACTTACTTCCAGTGAAATCGTCAACTTCACCACGCTTCATTTTGACAATGATTTTGACAATGACGGTGTTTTGAATGAAGTGGACAATTGCCCACTAACGCCTAATCCAGATCAACTCGATAGCGATAATGATGGTGCAGGCGATGCCTGTGATCCTCCCGATCTGATTGACAACGACTTTGATAAAGACGGTATTTTAAATGACGTCGACAATTGCCCCGTTAATGCGAACCCCGACCAAGTGGATAGTGACAATGATGGCATAGGCGATGTGTGTGACACGCTATTGGTTCCGGAGAATGATTTTGATAATGACGGTGTGCTGAACGATGTCGATAATTGCCCCTTAACATCTAACCCAGATCAACTCGATAGCGATAATGACAGCGTAGGTGATGCCTGTGATACGCCCGAAGTCGTCGACAATGACTTTGATAACGATGGCATTTTAAATGACGTCGACAATTGCCCCGTTAATGCTAACCCTGACCAACTGGATAGTGATATTGACGGTATCGGCGATGCATGTGACATACCTGAATTTATCGACAACGACTTTGATAAAGACGGCATTTTAAATGACGACGACAATTGCCCCGTTAATGCGAATCCCGACCAAGTGGATAGTGACAATGATGGCATCGGCGATGCGTGTGACACGCCATCAGTTCCGGATAATGACTTTGATAATGACGGTGTACTGGACGATATCGATAATTGCCCACTAGTCCCTAATGCCGACCAAACCGATAGTGACAGTAACGGCATAGGTGATGCATGTGATGCTCCACTTGTCTCTGACGATGATTATGATAATGACGGTGTTCTGGACGATGCGGATAATTGCCCACTGATACCCAACGCCGACCAAGTGGATAGTGACAATGATGGCATAGGTGATGCCTGTGACACACCATTAGTTCCGGATAATGATTTTGATAATGATGGTGTGCTGGACGATATCGATAATTGTCCATTAACCCCCAACGCAGATCAAGCCGATACCGACGGTAACGGCATAGGTGACGCCTGCGATGCTCCACTTGTCTCAGACGATGACTATGATGATGACGGTGTACTAGACGACATCGATAATTGTCCACTAATCCCTAACACTGACCAACTCGATAGCGATAACGATGGAATTGGCGATGTCTGTGATCCACCTGAATTCGTCGATAACGATTTTGATAAGGATGGCATTTTAAATGACGACGACAATTGTCCAATTAATGCGAATCCCGACCAACTGGATAGTGATAATGATGGCATAGGCGATGCATGTGATATTCCCGTTGTCCCTGATGATGATAGTGACAACGATGGCGTTCTGAATCACGTCGATAATTGCCCCCTAACACCCAACCCAGATCAACTTGATAGCGATAATAATGGCGTAGGCGATGTCTGTGATCCGGCTGAAGTCATTAACGACTTTGATCAGGACGGCATTTTAGATGGCGTCGATAATTGTCCGGTTGATAGTAATCCCGACCAACTGGATAGTGACAACGATGGCATAGGCGACGCGTGCGACTCGCCATTAGTTCCGAATAATGATACTGATAATGACGGTGTGCTGAACGATGTCGATAATTGCCCACTGACCCCCAACGCTGACCAACTGGACAGCGACAATGATGGTGTGGGGGATGTTTGTGATACACCGATAGTAGTCGATAATGATTTTGATAATGACGGTGTGCTCGACGATGTCGATAATTGCCCACAGGTCACTAACGCAGATCAAGCCGATCGTGATAATAATGGCATCGGAGATGTGTGTGATCTTCCCGAAATTATAACGCCACCACCGGTAGAGCCAATTGGGATCAGCCTGAGCGGAATTGTTAACAGCGAAGGTGTTTCTGTTACAGGCGCAGAGGTGGCTATTTACAACAGCCAGAAACAATTTTTAAGTTCGGACACCACACCTGCTGATGGCGCCTATTTATTTGAAAATATGCTCGCCGGTGACTATTTTATCGGCGTTACCCCGCCAGCCGGTAGTGGGTTAAGCAACCCAACGCTACAACCGATTAGCGTTGCCGATCGTGACGTAGTCCATTTAATTACGTTGATTGGTGATGCGTTAACGCTGTCCGGTTATCTTAAAGATAGTCAGGGCCGCGTGATCGACAATATTCAAGTCAGTCTACACCAGCAAACCACAGGCAATCAGGTGGGCAATAGTGTTCGTACCAACACGCTCGGTTATTTTGAATTTTCAGTTGCGCCGGGAACCTATAAGTTACGACCACTGGTGGATGTTTTTAATCCGGCAACAACGCGAATCATTCCTACTTATCCGGTGCCCGATTATGCAGGCATTTTCCACAGCCCGCAAAATATTCAATTGAGCGCAGACACATCTCTGGATGTCACCCTGCCGTTTGCATTATTGTCTGGTCAAACGCTGGATAGCCTAGGTAATCCCGTTGCAGGAGTCGGACTAACGATCCGTCATCAGTTCTCAACCACAACCCAGGATTACTATCTTGAAAACTATGCCAGCAATGCATCAAGTAACGCACTTTCCGGTGCCAATGGCGATTTTGAATTCGCCCTGTTTACCGGTCAGGTGGTGGACATAAGATTAACCCCTCCATCTAGTCGAACGGACTTGGCAGTAACCACTATCAGTGATTACAGTCTGGCAGATGACGCGAGTGAAATCTTCACTTTGGTAGACGGTGTTTCTCTTTCTGGTATGTTAAAAGATACTCAAGGACGCCCGATTGATAACACTAAAGTGAGCTTGCACCAGCAGGACAGCGGAGACCAATTGGGTCAGGCAGTTTACACCGACGCCAGTGGTTTATACCAATTCCAGGTTGAAGCCGGCAGCTATAAAATTAAACCCCACCTAAATCCATTTGGACGCGGCGAAAGCCAGAGACCGGCTTATCCATTACCGGATTTTGCGACGGTTTTATACGCGGAAGAAAATGTCGTTGTTGCTGGGGCTACGCTACAGGATGTCGTCTTACCAATGGCTGTTTTAAGCGGTACAACCACCGATGCAAACGGCTCGCCGATTGCAGATACTCGAGTGACTATCAGTCATATTGCGCATAAATCGAATGGAAGTGGTGATACTGGTTATTATGTAGAGAGTCAGGGGAAATCGCTAGTGAGTCATGCCTTAACCGATGCTAATGGCGAGTTTTCATTGGCGCTATTTACCGGTCAGGCGACCGATATTAATTTTGTTCCGCCACTCAGTAACAAAGTGGTTAGCGCCACTCTCATCAGCGATTATTTAATTACTCAAGATACCACGGATACGTTTGTCTTGACTCAGCCATTCACCCTGTCTGGTTACCTCAAAGATGAACAAAGTAATCCAATCGACCATACGATGATCACGGTGCACAACCAGAGCAACCGTCAACTAGCCGATGCGCCGGTACTAACCGATGCCAATGGTTATTTCGAATTTAAAGTGTCAGCGGGCAGCTATCAATTGAGGCCCTATCTACAACCAGTGAATCAAGTTGACGGTTCGGATGTAAGCGCCACTTATCCTGTGCCCGATTCTGCTGCGGTATATTACCAAGCTAAAAATATTAGCGTCTTCGCCAATACATCAATAGATGTGACCCTGCCGATGTCAGTTTTATCCGGTAAAGCGATGGATGCCAACGGTGTAATCGTTCCTGGCGTCAAATTGAGAATTGATCACGCCTATTCGGAAAACTCGATTAGCTATTATATGGAAAACAGTGGCGATGGCGCCAACAGCAATGCGATTACCGCGAGTAATGGTGAGTTTGCTTTTGGCCTGTTTACCAATCAAGTAACCGATATTTCAGTTAATCCGCCAGCACTTTCAGGTTTTGCGATCACCAATGTTAGCCACAATATCTCGCAGGAAACCAGCGAAGATATCTGGCTAATTCACAGCGATTTTGCCGTGCCGAAAATAATTGCAGGGCCTTTTGTGAAACATATCACTGACGCTGGCGCCGTGGTTGAATGGTTAACTGATAAACTAGGTAGCAGTGTGGTAGATTTATCAAACGGTCGACGTTATCAGGCCTCACCACTAACCACCTATCACAGCGTCGTCTTGACTGATCTTGATCCGGAAACCCTCTACCTGGCAGACGTGCATTCAGTGGATAAAGACGACAGAGCCACAGAAACTTCCAGTACCAGTTTCACGACTCTGGCTACCCCGGATGATAGAGCGCCATTAATACTCGAAGGTCCGCTCGCGTCCAATATCACCCATGAGCAATTTACCCTGTCATTATGCGCCGATGAGCCTGTGGTGGGTTCTTTAACGGTAGATAGCATTTTATTTGCGCAGCCTCTCTCTTTTGCACTATCAGAGCTGGCGCTATGCCACCAACTGGTGATTGATGGTTTAACCCCGAACACCGCCTATACCGTTGTCGCCGAAGTGACCGACGTGCAAGGTAACGGACCGACCGTGAGCCAAGCTTTGGTTGTCACCACTATGTCCGCACCTGATGTGACCGCACCGGTGATCCAGCTGATACCGATGGTGATCGATATTTCCGATACCCACGCAACTGTGATCTGGACCACCGATGAAGCCTCCACTAGCGGCGTATCCTACAATGACGGTAGTCAATATCATGTGGTCAGTGACTATAATTATGTGAAACAACATTCAATGCCGTTAGCCGATCTCACTCCAGAGACCACCTATACCTTGACGGTTTCATCGACAGACGCGCACGGTAATGGACCGACGACTAGCCAGCCGATCAGCTTCACTACTTTGGCAACGCCCGATACCACCGGTCCAATCATTATAGGTAGTCCCCTGATCCAGAATATCACCCATCAAAGTGTAGTGATTCGTTGGGAGACCAGTGAACCGGCGACTACGCGTCTGGTGATCGGTACTTCACCCAATGTGCTGGATAAAATCGAAACCAAAAATGGATTAAAAACTTTCCATAACTTACCGGTTACAGGCTTACAGCCTGATACGATTTACTACTTCCAGGTACAGACATCCGATGCTGAAGGCAATCTCGCGATGAGCGAAATCATGTCATTCCGCACTAAAGTGAGAGGCCATCAGGGCAATCCTCACTTTATGTCGGAGGTCGAGATTAAAAAGTTGACCAATAGTCGATTAACCGTTTACTGGGTTACCGATGTTAATGCAGATGCCCGTCTGATATGCACCAGTGCGGCAGGTACGCTAGAAGCAAGCAACGGTAAACGAACTAAAAAACACACCCTGACATTGACAGGCTTACAGCCCGATACGACTTATGCGTGTACCGCCTATTCCACCGATCACCATGGTTATACCGCCAGTCAAGTTATTAACGGCGGCGTAGTGACAAGTGCTAACGCAGCCGAAGCTGACACCGTCCCGCCGGTCACCACGGCGACACCTGTGGTTGAAAGTTTTGGCGAAATAGCAACGCTGAAGCTATTGACTGACGAATTGTCAGTGGCATTGGTTGAATATCGACTGGAGGGAACCACCAGCTGGCTAGCAGTTGGCGCTCAGGAAGAAAAGCAATCGCATTTGATCTTGCTATATGGGTTAGTCCCCAACAGCGATTACCAATTGCGCTATGTGTTGGCCGATATAGAGGGTAACCAAATACAGTCTCAACTAATCGATTTTAACTCTGCTAGCCTGGCTAATTTATTGGCACCGGTGTTTTCCTTGCAGCCGGCCATTAGCAACATTTCAACCGATTTTGCCCTGATTCAGTGGGCTAACTCGCAAAGCGCTTTCGGCCAAGTGAGTTATGGTAGAAACGTAGATGAATTGTTAGACAAGGAGGCCGATGTCGAGACTGATACCAATCATCAAGTTATTCTGGCGAAACTTGATCCGGCGACTATTTATTATGCGAAGGCGACTGCCTTCAACCTTCTGGGAGAAACAGTTAGCAGCGAAATTGTCAGTTTCGTAACTTCCGCAATTAGTGACAGTGCCGATAGCGATGCCGATGGGTTGCTCGATGTATGGGAGATTCAATTCGGACTGGATCCACAAAATGCCGATAGCGACAATGACGGAATGTCCGATGGTTGGGAAATTGAATTCGGACTCGACCCGAAAAATGCCAGCGATGCCATTGAAGATCTGGATAACGATGGTTTGACTAATCGTGAAGAATTTATCGCGGCGGCTGACCCTCATCAAGCCGATAGCGACAATGACGGACTGCCCGATGGTTGGGAAATTGAATTCGGACTCGATCCGCAAAATGCCAGCGATGCCATTGAAGATCTGGATAACGATGGCTTGTCTAATCTTGAAGAATTTATTGCGGCAACTGACCCTAACCGAGCCGATAGCGATAATGACGGACTGCCCGATGGTTGGGAAATTGAATTCGGACTCGACCCGCAAAATGTTAGCGATGCCATTGAAGACCTGGATAACGATGGCTTGACTAATCTTGAAGAATTTATTGCGGCGACTGACCCTCATCAAGCCGATAGCGACAATGACGGTATGCCCGATGGTTGGGAAATTGAATTCGGACTCGATCCGCAAAATTCCAGCGATGCCATTGAAGATCTGGATAACGATGGCTTGACTAATCTTGAAGAATTTATAGGGGCGACTGACCCTCATCAAGTCCTAAGCGACAATGACGGTATGCCCGATGACTGGGAAGTTCAATTCGGACTCGATCCGCAAAATGCCAGCGATGCCATTGAAGATCCGGATAACGATGGATTGACTAACCGTGAAGAGTACGCGGCTCAGACCGACCCCCATAATGCCGATAGCGACACTGACGGTATGTCCGATGGTTGGGAAGTCGATCACGGGCTCAATCCGAATGATGCCGCCGATGCTCATCAGGACGCGGATAATGATGGCGTGACGAATCTGATTGAATATCTCATCGCCACCGATATCGAGCCACCCGTGATCATGTTGACCCCAGAAATTACCCTTGATTCGCGCGGTCTGTTAACAGCTGTTTCGATGACTAATATCAGCGCAATCGATAAGGTTGACGGTAGCGTAGCGGTGGTTAACCTGGGTAGAACTCACTTGCCTCCTGGACATCATCTGATTAACTGGTTAGCCGAGGACTCAGCGGGAAATCAGACTATTGCAACTCAGACGATTCATGTTAATCCGCAGGTTATGTTGAGCAAAACTCAAATTACCAGTGAAGGCAATTTGGTTACGGTAAGTGTTACTTTATCTGGCAATGCACCGGTCTACCCTGTACTTGTTCCGTATAGTATTGGCGGTACGGTCGACTTGGCGGATTATACGCTTTCTAACGACTCCAATGTCACCGAACAATCCTCCGAGCTCGAGGGAGCGGTTATTATCGAAGAAGGCGTTAAAGCTGTGATAGTGCTGCAGATAGTCAACGATCAGATCGCTGAAAGTGATGAGCAACTAATCGTCACTTTAACCGATCCGGTCAATGCGGTGATGGGCGTAAACGCGCAACATCAACTGACCATTACCGAAGGCAATATTGCGCCACGCTTAACCCTGAGCGCAGAGCAAAACGGCCTGCCGGTAACGACCGTTAGTGCCGCCGATGGTCCAGTGACAATTAGCGTAGCAGTCGACGATTTAAACCCAGCCGACTCACACGGATTTGACTGGAGCGCGACGAACAATTTACTGGCGGACAGCGATAACAATCCGATGACACTGACTTTTAATCCAGCGAATGTGAGTACAGACGTTTACACTGCCGAAGTGAGCGTTACGGACGACGGCGTGCCGAGTGAAATAGTCAGTGCGACTCTTAATCTGAGAGTTATCCAAAGCTATCCTACTCTGTCCACCAACTTAGATTCAGATGGCGACGGCATCAGTGACCTGGCTGAAGGCCATCAGGATTCGGATTTTGACGGCATTGCCGATTACCTTGACCAGTTTGAAGGCTCAAACTGGTTGCAGCAGCAGGTAGGAAGCGCCAGCGAAAATGATAATAGTTACTTAATGCAAGTTGAGCACGGCCCGTCATTGTCATTGGGTACGGTTGCATTGATTGATGACGATGGCGGCGCACTGGTCAGCGCTACAACCTTGTCCAATAGTGCTCTGTTTATGCAATACGGCAACGATGCAGGGTTTACCAACGCCGGCGGATTATTTGATTTTGAAATTCGTCATGTCTCGCCAGTAGGAAGTAGCGTGCTGCTGGTCATCCCACTTCATCAGGCAATTCCAACGGGTGCCTCTTATCGTAAGCTAAATCTGACTCACGGCTGGCAGGATTTTGTGATTGATGCCAATAATCAGCTCTATTCAACCGCTGGAGAAGCTGGTGTGTGTCCATCACCTGGTGACGCTTCATACATACCTGGGCTCAATGAAGGACACTTTTGTGTTGAGCTCACAATTGAGGACGGCGGTGCTAACGATGCTGACCACGAAGCAAATGGCGAAATAATTGATCCAGGTGGCGTTGCTGTACAGATTATGTTCGAGCCCATTGTTTCAGCTTCAAGCAACCAACTTGGCGACACCGTATTTTCGAGTGGCGACGGTGAACTAGTGGTCTTTAGTTTTAATATCACGAGCGATTCAACCGATGCTCAGATTCACGAATTGACCATCAATGCTTCAGGTTCAATCAATGAAGAGACTGATATAGGTAATGTCTCACTATATCGAGATGCTAATAATAATGGCATTCCGGAAGCCCCGGAACGAATTGCGACCGGAAATTACCTTAGCGATAATGGCGAGTTAACATTTAGCCTATCACAGCCGTACCAATTAACGATTGGTGATACAAATTTTTTGGTGACTTACCAGTTCTAATATTGAGATAGTGAGAAATAAAGTTATGAATAATGCAGCTAGAATTGTGGCACTAGGTTTTTCAGTATTGATGCTCGCGTCCTGTGACCAGGGAGGTTCTAAGGCATCGGGAGGTTCTGACGAACCGACTGATAAAACTTTTTCCGTCAGTTTACAAAATGTTGATATTCGACGAGTCAGCAATGGAGATACTATCGACTTAGACACAACAGGAATCAGTAGCGAGCAAATGATACTGAAGCAGAAATAAAAAACACGGTTCGAGCCAGCTTTAACCTGATTAAGATTACATAACGCCCGATCTTAGTCAGGGAAATAGTTAAACTTAGCGATATAAGGGCAGCTTCGACCAATTCTAGCTTGCTCTGGCCTTCTTCCTATCTACTCCTGCCTTTAATCTGGCCTAATCCTTGCTTTTGTTATTGCATAATTAATATTGGTCTTGTAAATCAATTAGTTACAAGTTTTGTGCGCTTGAGTGGTGCGTGGCGGTTGTTGTTATGATAGCTACTGCTCTGCATTGGTGCTCATACTAAAGTGAGATTCTAGCAATATGTTGTTTGGTCGAAAAGATAGAAACCCTATCAAAATAGTTGATAAAGGGGTTAAGGAATGGAAATACACTACATGTGGTTATTGCTCAACTGGCTGTTCAATTGAAGTCGGTTTAGATGAGAGTGGCAAAGCAGTTGCAACTCGTGGTGATGCAGGTGCCGATGTGAATCGTGGAAAACTTTGTATCAAAGGGATATTTGAACATCAACTCTTTGACTCTGCAGGACGGGGTGATAAACCGCTTGTTCGCGATAAAGCATATAACGAGTGGCAAGAAACAACTTGGGATGGGGCGTTCGATAAAATGGCGTCTGAGATCAAACGTATTCAAGATAAACATGGCAAAGATTCTTTTGCGATCGTGTCCACTGGTCAGTTACTGACTGAAGAATTTTATACCTTAGGTAAATTAGTACGAGGCTGTATTGGTGCTAACCATTATGATGGCAACACGACATTGTGTATGGCGTCTGCAGTATCGGGCTATAAGCGTTCTTTTGGCTCAGATGGCCCTCCAGGTTGTTATGAAGACTTTGAACATACCGATTGTTTTATCGCGTGGGGTTCAAACTTACCTGAACAGCATCCCATTATATATTGGCGCTTAAAAGAAGCGTTAGAGAAGCGTAAATTTCCACTTATCGTTGTTGATCCTCGTGTCACGATGCTAGCGCAGTTTGCCGATATTCACCTCCCCATTACACCTGGAACTGACGTGGTACTGTTAAATAGCTTGATGCATGTCATTTTGAAGGAAGGCCTCGAGGATCGTGACTATATTGATCAACACACGCAAGGTATTGAAGAGGTTGAAGCGTTAGTCAAAGAATATGATCCTGTGACTGCCTCTAAAATTTGTGGCATTGATGAAGATACGATTCGTAATGTGGCCCGACTTTATGCTAATGCGGGGGCTGCAATGAGTATTTGGACAATGGGGATTAATCAAAGTACCCATGGTTCTGATGGTGTTGTTGGGATCAATAACTTGAACTTAATTACGGGTAATATTGGAAAGCCCGGTGGTACAAGTTTATCAATTACTGGTCAATGTAATGCAATGGGAACACGTGAATGGTCTTCTTGTTCAGGCCTGCCAGGTTATCGAGCTTTAGAGAAAGAAAAGGATCGTCAGGAAGTGGCCGATTTTTGGGGAATTGACGCGTCTATTTTTCCTGCCAAGCGAGGGATGCAGCAAACAGATATTTTCCCCGCGATTGAGTCAGGGCAAATCAAAGGCTTATGGTTAATCGCAACCAATCCTATGACTTCAATGCCACAAACATCACGTATACGGAAAATATTTGAGCAACTTGATTTTCTAGTGGTGCAAGACAGTTATAAAGATGTTGAAACCAACGAATATTCTCATATGTATTTACCGGGGGCTGTATGGGGCGAAAAAGAAGGTGTTTTCACCAATACCGAGCGTAGGGTTAATTTAGTTCGCAAAGTAGCGGAGCCGCATGGCGACTCAAAGCCAGATTTTTGGATTTTCAATCAAATAGCTAAGCGATTTGATAACGGAGATAAGATAAAGTTTCCAGAAACGACGGACGAAATATTTTTGGAAATGGCCGAGCTGTCCAAAGGAGAAGGTCGTACGCTTGATATTTCAGGTATGACGCATGAAAAAATTGAAAAGGCACGTGGTATCCAATGGCCTTTCAGAGAAAATTCTGATGATGTAAAAGGCGACCAGCGTTTATATACCGATGGTAAGTTTCAGACCGCTAGTCAGAAGGCTAACCTAATTCCACTTCCTTATATTGAAAATAATGAAGTGCCTTGTGATAAATATCCTTTCTGGATGAATAGTGGGCGGGTTGTGGAGCACTTTCACACGCGAACCAAGACCGGCAAGATCGGTAATCTAAACAAATTTAGTCCTACGCCCTATATGGAAATGAACCCTGATGCAGCAAGAGAATTAGGGGTGGCGCATCAATCTTATGTGCGCATTGTATCTCGCCGTGGTGACGCGGTTGTTATGGTCCAGTTAACCCAGCGCGTGCCACGAAACATGGTATTTATTCCTTTCCACTTTCACGATTGTGTTAATCGGGTTTCCTTGGGTTTGTTGGACCCACATTCGCGGCAACCTGCGTTCAAACAATGTTCGATTAGGATAGAGCCTGTAGATCAAGCGCTGGCTGGCCAACTAAATGTTGAACGGAGAGATTACTAATGATGAATAATCCATTAATAGCGTTACGTGATCGACTAGACCAAATGGGTGTGGATCAAACAGAAAAAAACACTTCAGAGCGTGAGATTTTTACGGTACGTGAAAACGAGCCTGGCTATGCAAAGCTTTATGATCCTCGTGTCGGTCAGAATGTTGAAGAAGAAAACCGTTATGGGCAAAAAATAGATCTGCTGGATTTAAGTGCAAATGCATTTGATGCAGGTCGCTCCATGCAAATAAATGAAAATCCGAATGTGGGTACTAATCCAAACCGTAATAAACAACACGGTTTTCATTTTACGGCGGATAATTGTATTGGTTGCCATGCATGTGAAGCAGCATGTAGCGAGAAAAATGATAATCCCGCTCATTTAGCGTTCCGGTCAGTGGGTTATGTTGAGGGTGGTTCTTACCCTGACTATAAGCGTATGAATATCTCCATGGCGTGTAACCATTGTGATGACCCTGTTTGTTTAAAGGGCTGTCCAACTAAAGCGTATACAAAACACCCTGAATATGGTGCGGTGCTGCAAGACCCTGATACTTGTTTCGGGTGTGGGTATTGCACTTGGGTATGTCCTTACAATGCGCCACAGCTTGATCCAATTAAAGGCCAAGTCTCGAAGTGTAATATGTGTGTTGACCGCTTAGAAGTAGGTTTAAAGCCTGCTTGTGTTTCTGCCTGCTTAGGTAATGCACTCAATTTTGGTGTGATTGAAGATATGCCAGAAAACCGAGAGCAAATAAATACAACCATACCGGGTTTTCCTGACCCATCCATCACGCAGCCGAATATCCGTTTTCAGCAAACTAAAAGCTTACCTGAAGAAATGACTCGGACAGATGTCCAGCCCTTGAAATATCATAAACAAGTGGATGGTACTTATCGCTCAGTGGTAGATGAAAAGGCAGGTAAGACGCGTCATTGGAATCTTGGACGCTTAAGCTCGCGTGAAAACCCTTTGGTTATCTTTACCTTATCAACTCAGGCGGTTATTGGTGCCTTTATGTTGTTATTCTTAGGGCCAATGATTAGTCCTGAGTACTTTGGTTTATTGGCAGAGAGTGGGGTTTTTTATCCAATATTAGTGACGCTAATTTTAATCCAAGGTGGTGGTTTGTTTTTGTCGACCTTGCACCTAGGTAAGCCGATGCGATTTTATCGTGGGTTTAACAATTTGCGTTGGTCACCTTTAAGTCGTGAGGCTTTAGGTATTGCGATGTTTTTTGCAGGCTTAACTGGCTTTACGGTGGTCTCTGCAATCAATGAGTGGCTACAGTTTGAGTGGCTAGAATTCATTGTTTCTATTGCCGGCTTTTTTGCGGTGGTAACTTCGGTAATTGGTTTGTATTTTATGCATTGCATCTACCGAATTAAAGCGCGGCCATTTTGGAATCACTGGCAGGTTTTAACTAGCTTCTTTGGTTCGACCATGAGTGTGGGTGGTGTTTTATTTGGTTTGTTTGCAGCGAGTGCATATGCATTATCAGATTTGAATTTTTCACCTTTATTATCGGTTGTTGCGGCGGTTGTATTTATCGGTCTGGTCATTGAATGCGTAGGCTTATACGCACACGCAAGTTATTTGAATAAGGAAGAAGGTGAGGGGGCCGCAGCACATTATATTCAATGGACAACTTTTGGTCATACCTATATGGCGCGTAATGTGACAATGGTACTAGCAATGTTAGCGGCAGCAGTGTTTTGTTTGTGGGCACCTAGTGGTTGGTTTGCAGCAGTTACTGGTGCTGTGCTTTGTCTTGCTCTTGTACTGGCTTTGTTCGCAGGACGTGCGTTGTTTTACGTTTTGGTGATACCTACAACGATGCCGGGTGCTTTTTTCTGGAAGAACAAAGGCTTTGAAGAACATGCTAGAGATATCGGCTTAGCGAACATGCCACAGGTAGGGGTTGTGCCTGATTTGCATTAAAATATAGCTGAATTCAAAGGGCGCTTGAATCTGATTCAAACGCCCTTTTTTTGACTTTAATTTGTGCTTGATAAGCTATTTTTAGCTGTTAGCTTGGCTGATTTTATTGTGGTGCAAAGACCTTGGTTAGTGAGGTATGGATTTATAGTGTAGGGAGATCAGAGCTGGGAAGTGGTATAAGGTAGGTATCTATCGAGGAGTAAACTTTGCTGGTGTGTTAGGTTAGGTGCAGCAGGTCAGCTTCGTATAATTTAGCCACTCCACTATAAAATATTTAATGGAGTGGCTAAAAGTTATGAAATGTACGGCCTGAAATTAATTAACGGTTTGTTCGTACATTAATTTCATTTCTTCCTTAGGATCATCAGGATTAAAGAAATATGTTTTATGAATGGTGCTATTGAGGTTCTGAGCGTTTTCTTCAATTGTGATGTTACCAAATAATTGATTGTGAATAATAATATCAAAAGAGGCTCTAACATCGGTTGGAACGGTTCCTATTTCTGTACCTTGGCCATTATCAGCATTGCTATCAAACACATAAACCTTTGGTTCAGATAATCCGTGGCGGTCCGGAAATTGATGTGCTGTTATTTTTGAATACAATAATGCGGGTAAAAATTCTTTGTTGTCAGAAGATGATCTCCTGTCAGAAATTCTCGCCCAAGTTGTATTCTGAAGGTCGCTGTCTATACCTGACGGTTTTACGAGGTCCGAGTTAAAGTACTTACTTGTCCATTGTCTAGTTATGTTTTCATCAACTTGGTTCTCTTGATCTTCTTCAATACTTATGGCAAAAGCAGGGCCTTGAAAGAGAATGTCTCTTATTGGTGTTAACATTTTAGGGAGTAGTGAGCGTTCTATTTGTGAGTTAATGTCTACTGTAGAATAAGAAAACCCAGAGTATTCAGTGTCGATAACGAAATTCTTTTTAGTTAGTAAAACATTACTAAATAAGGTGAAGAAAATGCTATCTAAACCCTCGTCATGAAATACTCTTACGGGAGATTGCACGCCTTCCTTTGAAATGGCTAAAATAGCGTTTTTCTCTTCGTCGTTTACTGTTACTTTTTGTCTGATCGCCATAATATCTTCATTATTTGTACTGAAGTATGTCGATGTATAATTATCTTCTGGTTCACGTTGAAATAAGGGTTGGTCAATATTTAATTCTCTTTCGTCATTCTTATCCTCGTCGAACAAATTTACCATATTCCATTTAACCATTTTCCAGTTAAACTCAATCATAATTGAGTCTGAAAAATTGCTGTTAATAAGCCCTTTTCCATTCTCGGGTTGAATTAAAAATTCGTTGCTGGTTATTTTCCAAGCTTCAACTTTTTCTAGTTCGTCACCAATAATTTCATAAAATTTATAAGCAGGTTCAGTTGTGGAGAAATTAAAGCCAAGATAGCCAAAACGCGAGTTACTTACGTCTACAATGATGGTTGCATACATTAATGTTGGGTCAGTAATAAGTGTTGAGCCTGGGCCATCAGTAAATGTTGGGTTACTAAGGTGTTTTCTACCAACTAATACTGGGTGTGTTTCAATCTCTGTTTGCTGGTTCGTGAGCTTGTTGTGCACTGACTCAACTGATTCAGGGCTTGTATTACTGAATTTGTGTTCTTCCAAAATTGGGTATAAACGGTCGTGAGTGTGCTCATGTTTATGTTCATGATTCTTGCGGTCGTCTATTACATCTATTCCGTGTTGATGCGTGTGCAAATCATCGTGATTATAGTTATGGTCGTGAGGTGCTTCGTTAGGGTAATCGGCGTCAATTTGGTGTCCATCTATGGGGCTGTGGATATCACCTAACGCAGGGTTGGCTGCATGGCCATCATCGTGCTCGTGGTCGCCACCATGATCATTGTCATGGTCATAGTCGTGTTCGTGTGGGTGAGTGTGAAAGTGCTCATGGGCTAGTAGTGTGGTGCGGCGTATGTCGAATGTCTCGGTGTAGCTGTCTGCTATTTCTATTTCATAATATTGAAAGCTTGATGTATCTTCATTACAATTTTCCTCTGTGCTGGTTTTTATGTAAACCCCTCTTTCGTCCTTAATTAGAAGTTTGCTGTCGTTTAGAGATTCAATGTCGGCTGTGCGGATGTTTTTTAGTTGGCAAATAAATTCGTTACCTTCTTGATCACTTGATGCTGAAACGTCAATTAATAAATGGTCGTATCGCGTATATAAATCATATACTCGAAGGGTTTGATCTTGAACATATACAACGTATTCGGGTAAAGGTGTGTGCTCTAAACTGCTAATATTATCCTCATTTTGTTCTATAATGCTTTGGTCGGTATCTAGAGGAATCATCATGAATTTATTTGATTCCGCAAGTTTTTCTTTTTCACCTGTTTCTGGATCAAAATTGTATAAAGTGTGATCTTGGATAAAAGGAAATAAGGCTTCTTCTGTGATTGGTATTGGTGGCGTCTCAGTTGTATTTGAGTCGGCGCAAGCGCCCAATACGCAAAAGGTCGCGAGTAAAATGAAATATTGAATAAAACTAATTCTAGCGTGCATTAAAGTGCATTCCTGCTTTGCAGTGCAGGCTTAAATAAGGCCTGCATAGTTAGTGAAAAAAGAATTAAATGACATCTTCTTCAAAATAAATTAGCTGTAGAGCTTTATTGCTTGTATCTACATCTTCGAGCGAGTCAGTTTCGCTTGGGTTGAAAAAATAGGTGTCTGTAACATCTGAGTCTATACCTTCAATAATTTCACGGACTACATTTAACTCTAATCTTCCATAGACATCATTAATAATTTCGCTGTTGGAAATCGCTTTTACATCAACTGAAAACTCACCAAAAATAAAATCTTTATTTGAATTATTACCATCTTTATTTTGCTTCCGTCCAGTCACTCTATTAGCGGGATCAAATGCATAAAGATTAGGTTTCGTTAAATACCCGTCAGAGCTACTTTCTTCATCAGAGCTGATTAAAAAAATCTCAGTTTCGGCATTTGCTGAGCGAGAATTTTTTGAAAAAGTAAAAAGACTATTGTTAAAGGATTCGCGTGAAGAGTGTGCGTTTATCCAATCTGCTTGCCAGCCTGTTTGAGAGAATATATTGATATAAATATTATTATCTTGAGTATGGAAACTTATTTTGTTTCCAATATTTGCGTCAACGATTGTTTCTTCTGCGCCTGAAATTGTGTCGATACGTGCGAGAGACTCAGAGTTGGCAAAGGTACGATGGACGAGCAGGGTGCCGTCGTCTGTCATTTTGATTTTAACCGCTAAAACTGAATTATTTTTTGAGGTAAGTGATCCAAACTCTTTTAACTCCTCATCATAGAACCATACTTCGCCATCATCGACTAATGCAAATGTACTGCCGTTGCCAGCAACCTGGAGGTTGTCAATGTTCGTCTCGGTTAGGGTATGTGTAAGTAAATTAAATTCAGCAGCTACTCTACTTTCAGCAGGAATAGGGTCTGAATCTATAATAGCAAGATCGAATAATTTGGCGATATTTTTTAAATATAATATTCCATCTACCTGTACTAAGACCTCAGTTTGAGTGGCCTGTTGTATGGTTGGAAGTGAATTGACAAAAGGAAGAGGTGTTTCCCAAAGAGTGTTGTTCTCGTGGTCATAAAAATTTAGCTGTTGGCTACTGTTGTTGTAGCCTAAGAAACCATAACGCCCTGGGTCATTACTGTCTTCATCATTGTTTGTATCGGGTGGGGTGTAGGTGTCATCGAGTAGCGTATCACCCCAAAAATGTGCCGCACTGATTTGAGATATGTCGATTTGATTTTTGTCGGTAAAATCGACATTAGTGATGGTTGTCGTATCTTTGTCACATTCACCGTTGGTACTAGGAATAACGAAAATACTTGTCTGGTCGACTAAAATTCGCTCACCTTTGGTGCTACCTTCGAATGCTGTTTGGTCGGGAACAGCATTAGGGAAAATGCATACTTCCCCATCGAAATCGGCGAGGGGAGATTCTTTTAAAGTTTCAGAGTCCATCGAGTAAATTTTATTTTTTTCATCTTTACTGTTATTGATTTCTTTGTTTTTGGTATAGATAACGAATTCGTAACCTTGTTTATCATTATCTGTATTAAGTGTTATGAGTGTTTGCTTCCCTTCATCATACTTTGTGCGGATTGTTGATTGACCTGTGTAAGGGTTGAATGAACGAATTTCGTTGTCAGTGAAGTATAGGTTTACAGTGTTGAGGTCGCTCGAAGAACTAGATGACGATGAACTGTCATCACTACAGCCTGAAATAAGCAATAATGTAAACACGCCAAGCAATGATCGAAGGGTAGGTAGTGATACTTTCATGTGGCCGTTCATCCTGAAATTATATTGATCTATTTTGTATAGTGACTGTCCATCAGTATATCTATCTTAGATATTGAACAAAAATAGAAAAAAAATGAATGGGATGAGGGTCACACATTTACCGTGCAAATGAGCGGTTTCTCTTTAATATGTCCTGTAAAAGAGGACGTAAGCTAGTGTCTTTTTTTATATTCTAGGTATTGTTTAATATATGTTCCAAAAAAGTGATCAATATAATGCAATGCTCCCGCATAGTTACCTTTAAATCTAGCGTGATGAAAGTCATGATAAACGGCGCCGTCATAAAATGGTAAAAACTTTAAAGGGTTCCATGGTAAATCGTAACCAGAGTGTCCGTCAGCGGCTTCGATATTGCGAATTATAATCCAGACATATAAAACATATAGGTGGCTGCCTACTAATATGGGGCCAACCATCGCAAGCGAGCCAATAATGACAAATTCTAGCCAGTGGAAATAGTTACCATCTAATGCGCAAGTATTACGAATTCTATGATGAACTGAATGGACGTGCCTGAGTAACCATTTGTTTTCATGCAAACCTCGGTGTACCCAATAAAACAAAAAGTCATCCAAAAAAATGAAACAAATTAGCTGTATGGCCCAAACATACCATTCAGGTGATTCGCCAGCATGTATGTTGCTAAGTCTGAGTAATGGCCAAGTAACGATTAAAAATAACGTCATGATGCTAGTGTTAATCGTAATTCTGGCTATGTTGGGCCAAAAGTAACGTCTTACTTGAAATGGTTTTTTTTGTATTTTATAGGGTTTGGCCCAAAGTGGGTCTAACCAGGCTAATATTGTCCAAGGTGTTGCTACAAGTATGAAGGTGCCAATGCTGAGTGCAAGCGTTGCAATAGGGAACAGTAAAAACATTGGATCGTTATAAATAGATGCTTGGAAAAGTGTTTGCAGTGCTAAAAAAAAATCCTGCATGCTTGCCTCTTGATTAAGGAAATTATTGTTGTTTAGGTTTATGCTCAAATATTAATGAACCTTTACTGAAATAACTTGTGAAATTATGACATCAACTTGTTCTAATACGACAGTGCAGCCCTTTAATGGTGAGGTTGCATTACCTTACTGGCAAACACTCGTCGAAGTTGCTAAAAATAATGGCTTGGCAAGTAGTTACTTGCTTGGCGGTGCAAACCAGCCTGATTGCTTAGGTACAGTTTCTGTTGAGCAGTATCTCTCTTTGTTTTCAAGGGGTGTGAGCGAATGTGATACGTTTGGTATGAGTCTAGGGCGCGCTGTTACGCTAGGGACTTTTCCGGTTATTGGGATGACGCTGTTAAGTTGTCATAACCTTAGGCAGGTATTGGAGCAAGTTTTAAGGTACGAAGGGCTTAATCATGACTTAGGTGTTTCAGAGCTAATCATTGGAAAATCGAATAGTCAGTACATTTGGACACCAAACTATTTGTATTTACCTGACTTGCAAAGTGAGGTTTCGTTCCAGCTTGCTTTGAGCATATTTTCGAGCATTCAAACTTTTTCACCTTTGCTTATTCGGCAAGTCGTTCCCATTGAGTGTATGGGGTTTGTGATTGAAAAGCCCAAGAATGAGCATATGTATCGTGAATACTTTCAAACGGAGGTTCTGTTTGGTCAGACCCATAACTTTATAGATATAAAAAGTAGTGTGTTGGATCAAGTGGTCGTAAATGGGGATGTGGCATCTTTTTCAGCCTTAACATCCTATGCTGATGGTTTATTGGGTGAGGAAAATAAAAATACGACTGTGTTGCAGCTTAGGCGTTTATTGCCTGGAGCCCTTAGTCAGCATCAATATAGGGTAGATGATCTCGCTAATGAGCTTAATATGAGTGTGCGCACGCTACAAAGGCAGTTGAAAGAATCGGGTACTAAGTTTCAGATTGTATTGGATGAGGTAAGAAGAGGAGTGGCTGAACATTACTTATTGGAGAAAAGACTCTCAATGAGTGAAATTGCTTTTTTAGTGGGCTACCAAGAGCAAAGTTCGTTCAATCACGCTTTTAAAAGTTGGACAGGTGTTTCGCCTAGAAGTTTTGTAGGTGGTTTTTCTAAGTAGCTGCTAAGAATGTTTGGAACTACCTCGCCGCTATTTGATGTATGGCTAATATAAGAAATTTTTCTGGCATATTGTTAGCCAGCTGTTGATGGCGTGACTACGGTACTTGTCTTTGTGAAGAATAAAATAAAATTGCCGATGGAAGTTTCTGTGTGGAATATCAATAGGCACTAAATTGCCTCGTGAGAAGGCATCATTTAAGGTTATTTTTGAAAGGCAGCCTAATCCCATTCCTGCTTCAACGGCGCGCTTGATTGCTTCAGTATGTTGAAGTTCTAAGGTGACGTTTAAATTAGGAATGAGTCCATGCATGGCGTAGTCGAATGCTTGTCGCGTACCTGAGCCGGTCTCTCTTAATATCCATTGTGCGGTGGTTAGTTCTTGGTCATTAAGTGTTCGTTTTTTTGCATAAGGGTGGTTAGGTGCGCAAAAAACGACAAGTTCATCTTCGCGCCACGGTGTGACATCCAGGTCCTCATGAGATATTTCGCCTTCTATTAGGCCAATATCAAGCTCAAAGTTAGCAACTTTATGCGCAATAGCAGTTGTATTCGCAACCTCTAAAGTGGCATTTGCGCCGTCGTACAAGTTTCGAAATGAAGAGAGAATATTAATAGCGAGATAATTGCCGATCGAAAGTGTGGCGCCAACTTTTAGTGACCCAAGCTTTGTATGTTGTTGTAAGGAGTCTTCTAGGACTCTGGCGCGTTCCATAAAAGACTTCGCTTGCTTTTTGACAACTTCTCCGAGGTCGTTGAGTTGGAGTCTTTTTCCAATACGATCAAATAACTGGATGCCAAATTGATTTTCCAGCGTTTTTAATGATTCACTTGCGGCGGATTGTGACATGGATAATTGCTCAGCTGCTTGAGTTATATTATGACAGCTAGCAGTGGCTAGAAAAACTTCGATTTGCTTTAAGGAAAACTTCATATCGATAAAACCGATTGATTATATTAATAATACTTGTTTTACAGGTATGGTAGCTGTGATTGATAATAGCTTCAAGTTATTAAATGAATGAGGAGTAAGAAAGATGGCTGGTTTTATGAAAGAGACGGTGACAAGTGTAAAGCATTGGAATGATACTCTGTTTAGCTTTACTTGTAGTCGAGATGCTTCATTCAGGTTTAAAAATGGCCATTTTATCATGATGGGGCTCGAGCATGAGGGTCGTCCATTAATGCGTGCGTATAGTATTGCTAGTGCAAATTATGAAGAAGAATTAGAGTTTTTTAGCATTAAAGTTGCTGATGGACCTTTAACTTCAAAGCTTCAAAAAATTCAGGTAGGTGATCAAATATTACTTAGCAAAAAGCCAACGGGTACGCTTGTGTTGGATAATTTGATTCCAGGGCGGAATTTATATTTGATTAGTACAGGGACGGGGCTGGCGCCTTTTATGAGTATAATCAAAGATCCAGAAACGTATGAGAATTTTGATAAAGTGATTTTGACGCATGGCACTCGGTATACTTCTGAATTGGCATATCGGGATTTGATAAATGATGAATTGCCTGATAATGAGTTTTTTGGGGATATGGTTCGAGAACAGTTGATTTATTATCCTACGGTGACGCGAGATGATTTTGAAACACAGGGTCGAATTACTGATGCCTTAGAAAGTGGGAAGTTAGCGGCTGACATCGGTTTGCCTGAATTGGACTTGGAACATGATCGTTTCATGATTTGCGGTAGTCCAAGTATGTTGAAAGATACTTGTCAAATTTTAGATGCTAAAGGCTTTAAAGAGGCAAGACACGGTGATGCGGGGCATTATGTGATCGAGCGAGCTTTCGTAGAAAGCTAGTTCTTGAGTTTGCAGTTTGGTTTTAATGATTTGTCTTTTTAGTTATTGCGCTTGCGAGTTGGCTTTACTTTGTTGTGGGGTTTTCTACGCAAGTTGGTACCAGAAGGGGTGGTTTTAGGTAAATGAATGTCCACTGTTTTATGTTCTCCAGGTGCAAGGTTGTCTAATGACCATTGCCCAATGCTATACCTTATCAGCCTTAATGTAGGGAAGCCTACTTCTGCTGTCATTCGCCTAACTTGTCTGTTTTTTCCTTCTGTAATACTAAGCTCTAGCCATGAGGTTTTGGCATTGACGCGTTCGCGAATAGGCGGTGTGCGTGGCCATATGTCTGGTTCATTTATTATTTTGGCCTTAGCTGGCTTTGTGTTGCCGTCCTTTAGCAGAACGCCATGTTGAAGTCGTTTGATTGCTTGGTCGGTGATTTCGCCTTCTACTTGAACCCAGTATGTTTTGGGAAGCTTATGTTTAGGGTCTGCGATGCGTGCTTGAACAGCGCCGTCGCCGGTTAGAATAAGTAACCCTTCTGAATCAAAATCAAGTCGCCCAGCAGGATAAATTTTAGGCGTTTTAATAAAATTAGCGAGCGTGGAGCGACCTTCTGAGTCTGTGAACTGGGATAGAACCTGAAAAGGTTTGTTGAGTAGGTAGAGGGTAGACATATTAAAATGGCTCGGCAGTGATTGGGTAGCTAAAAGGTGTATAGCTTAGAGGTTATATTATGAAGTTTGAATGATAAGTAGTGAAGTATTTACTATGCTTAGAGGCACAAAAAAACCTGCTGAAAGTTCAGCAAGTTATTCGATCTGTTCTCAATACCTTTTTTGGTTAAAACAATGGTGTTTAAGTCAGGGTTTTAAACAGATATTGTGCTGTCAGATTGTTTGCTGGTTTCTTTCGGCAATTCTTCGTTACGATAGCTGACGGTTTTTTCCTCTACAGAGATAAACTCATCATCATCGATGTTCGATGAAGGCTGGCTTAACTCTACAGCAGTAATGTTAACTGCATGAGTTCCTTTGTCGCCCGGTTGTTTCTCAAAACAAACAGGCTGACCCGCTTTCAGCGTTTTATAGCCTTCCATCTTGATTGCTGAAAAATGTGCAAAAAGGTCTTCTGTTTTACCATCTTCGATGATGAAACCATAACCTTTAGCATTATTGAACCACTTAACTGTACCTTGAGGCATATTCGACTCCCGTGTCGCGCATTTGAAGTTCCTAAATTTAAGAGTAAAGTAGGGTTATTCAAACGCCTGAAGTATTATTTTTATTGGCCATATGTTGTTGTACTGCATCAACAAGCTACTCTCGAATATTTTTATTATGCTGTCAAGTGTTTGAAGGAAATGAGCAGGAAAAGAATGCGTGTTTGGGCGTTATATTTGTTTTCTAGTATTCAAAATTTGAAAGAAGCGCTATAAACTTAAAAGTTTTTTAGAATGTTTTTTCTTTATAAATGAAAATATTGCAGAATACAAAATCCTTTCCAGTTATTAATTATGTAAAATTTCGTATCCTACTATGAGTAAAATTGAAGATTGTCGACTATCCTTAACTAAAGAAACGGTTGAAAGTATGCAAGAAGTACAAGGAGCGGGCGCTAACCCCGGTCATGATGAAGATTATGATGGCGGTTTGTTAGTTGCTCCGGCTAAACCAGCATTAAAACGTCCTGCGATGTATCAGGTTATTTTGTTGAATGATGACTATACACCGATGGATTTTGTGGTTGAAATATTACTTACGTTTTTTTCAATGAATGAAGAAAAAGCGACACAAATAATGATGGCCGTTCATACACAAGGAAAAGCGGTATGTGGTGTCTTTACAAGAGATATTGCAGAAACAAAAGTCGCGTTAGTAAACCAATATTCGGCTGACTGTGAGCACCCTCTTATGTGTGAAATGCAGGAAGTAGATTAATTATGTACCTTGGGGTAAGAAATGTTAAGTAAAGACCTGGAGTTGACGTTAAATGATGCGTTTAAAAATGCACGTGAGAAACGTCACGAGTTTATGACTGTTGAGCACTTATTGCTGGCTTTGTTAGATAATGACGCTGCGGTAAAAGTGCTTGATGCATGCGGGGCTGATATGCCTGATTTAAGGCAGGAACTGACTGAATTTGTAGATTCTACAACACCACTCATTCCTAATACAGATGATGAGCGAGAAACACAGCCAACGCTTGGATTTCAGCGTGTTTTACAGCGTGCTGTATTTCATGTGCAGTCTTCTGGCAAAAAAGAAGTGACGGGCGCTAATGTACTTGTGGCTATCTTTAGTGAACAAGAGAGTCAGGCTGTTTACGTTTTAAAAAAACAGAATGTAGCTCGAATAGATATTGTTAATTTTATTTCTCACGGTATTTCGAAAGTACCTGGTCAGATTGAATCAGATCAGCAGCATGAAGATGAAGGCGCTGAAGAAGGTGAAGAGTCTTCACAAAATAATCCGCTTGAAAATTTTGCAACTAATTTAAATGAACAAGCCGCTCTAGGGCGTATTGATCCATTAATTGGGCGCGAGAAAGAGGTCGATAGGGTTGTGCAGATTCTGGCTCGACGTAGAAAAAATAACCCGCTGTTAGTGGGTGAAGCCGGGGTAGGTAAAACTGCGATCGCAGAAGGTCTAGCAAAACAAATTGTAGATGGGAATGTTCCTGATATTATTGCTGAATCAGTTGTCTATTCACTTGATTTGGGTGCGTTGCTTGCGGGCACAAAATATCGTGGAGATTTTGAAAAACGTTTTAAGGCTTTGTTAGCCGAGTTGAAAAAACGCGAAAATTCTATTCTATTTATTGATGAAATTCATACTATTATTGGTGCAGGGTCTGCGTCAGGTGGTGTAATGGATGCTTCAAACTTATTAAAACCACTTTTAAGCTCTGGTGAGTTACGTTGTATTGGGTCAACAACCTTTACTGAGTTTAGAGGTATCTTTGAAAAAGACAGTGCTTTAGCGCGACGATTTCAGAAAATTGATGTGAATGAGCCAAATGTTGAGGATACAATATTGATCCTCAGGGGCTTAAAAACTCAGTTTGAAAATCATCATGAGATAACTTATACCGAGCAAGCGTTACGGTCTGCTGCAGTTTTGGCCGATCGCTATATTAATGACCGTCATATGCCTGATAAGGCGATTGATGTGATTGATGAGGCGGGGGCAAGTCAGCGCTTAAAACCTGAGTCTGAACGCTGCAAAGTGATTGATGTCGATGTGATTGAGGACGTAGTGGCTAAGATCGCTCGTATACCTCCGCGCAATGTATCAACTTCTGATAAAGATATGCTTCGTAATATTGATCGTGATCTTAAAATGTTGGTGTTTGGTCAAGATAAGGCTATTGAGTCGCTTTCTACAGCGATTAAGCTTTCTCGTGCTGGTTTGAAGTCGCCTGAAAAGCCAGATGGTGCATTTTTATTCTCTGGCCCTACCGGTGTAGGTAAGACTGAAGTAACTAAGCAATTAGCAACAGTGCTAGGTATTGAGCTGGTTCGCTTTGATATGTCAGAGTATATGGAACGCCATACTGTGAGTCGCTTGATAGGGGCGCCTCCAGGTTATGTCGGTTATGATCAGGGTGGCTTACTAACAGAAGCTGTGACAAAGAATCCGCATTGTGTGTTGCTTTTGGACGAAATCGAAAAGGCGCATCCGGAGGTGTTTAATATTCTCTTGCAGGTGATGGATCATGGCACACTTACAGATAATAACGGGCGTAAATGTGATTTTCGGCATGTTATATTAGTGATGACCACGAACGCCGGTGCAGAAGTGATGTCTCGTCGCTCAATTGGGTTTAAAGAGCAAGACCATTCTACTGATGGCATGGAGGCTTTAAAGAAACTGTTCTCTCCTGAGTTTAGAAATCGACTGGATGGTATTATCCCATTTGCTTCGCTTGATAGAGATGTGGTTTGCCATGTGGTTGATAAGTTCTTAATGGAGCTTCAAGTTCAACTTGATGAAAAGAGCGTGTTATTGCATGTTGATGACGACGTTAAAGTCTATTTGGCAGAAAAAGGATATGACGAAAAAATGGGCGCAAGACCTATGGCTCGTTTGATCCAAGAAGAGCTTAAAAAGCCTTTGGCTGAAGAAATTCTCTTTGGAAGCTTATCTAAAGGAGGAGAAGTGAATATGAATCTTCGTAATGGGGTGATTGTGTTTGATTTTGAGGAGATGCCTGCATAAGGCATTTCTAAAGAAGAAGGCAAGAAATATTAAGCCACAAAAATAACTTATTTTTGTGGCTTTTCTTTATGTATTATTCCCATTTATCTCGGGAATTTACGCTTACAAAGTAATTAAAGCATATCTCTCGTTATCATCGTAATGAAAGAGAAGGCTAATAATTATCTAGCTCTGTAAGTAATCCGACCTTTAGTTAGATCGTAAGGCGTGAGTTCGACTTTAACTTTGTCGCCAGTCAAAATTCGAATATAGTTCTTTCTCATCTTTCCAGAAATATGTGCCGTAACAACATGACCATTTTCTAGTTCAACTCGGAACATTGTGTTGGGAAGGGTATCAATAATTGTACCTTCCATTTCAATGACATCTTCTTTTGCCATTAAAGGGCATCCTCATAAAAAGTTGAGCGAATTTCGGTTTAGTGAGCAATGTCTCAATATAATATGAAATACTGCTTGAATCTAAAGCGGTGCTTGTTTAAAAGTGCGACATTCTGCCTGAAACCAAATGAATAGGCAAAGTGTTTATTAATTGAACTGTTTTAAAATGACTTGAATGGCACTAAAAAGAGGGTTTAGAGTCAGTTTGACTGGAGAAAATTTTGCTGTCTAATTGGCTGTTACTGATCCAAACGTCATTAGTGCGGGCTTCAAAGGGTTTGAATTGATTTTTGTAGGTCATTTTTCGACATTGCTTAATAAAATAGCCCAAATATAAATATTTTTGTTTTCGTCGGATTGTTTCGTTAATTTGCCATAAAATTGCATAAGTACCGATGCTTAAATCTGTTCGCTCGGGGTCAAAAAAAGTATAAATGGCAGATAAACCATCTTCAAGTTGATCTGTGACGGCAATGCCACATAAATTCCCATCAAGCGAAAACTCTACAAATTGGGTGTTAGCTTGGCAATCTACTAAAAAAGAGCGGTATTGGTCTCGACTAGGCGGGTACATGTCGCCATCGGCATGTCGTTCATTGATGTATTTTTCATAAAGAAGATAGTGGTCTTCATGAAAGTCGGGTGTCATCACTTGGCTTTTAATTGCGTGATTTTTCTTCAAAATTCGCTTTTGGCTTCGGCTCGCTTTGAAGTCGGATACAGGGACTCTTATTGGGGTGCAGGCATTGCAGTTTGTGCAATGTGGCCGGTAATAGTGATCACCACTTCGTCGGAATCCTAGCTCTGATAACTGACTATACACTGCGTTGTTTATGTTTGCTTTGGGGTCGGCAAACATTGTTGTTGCTTTCTGGTCGGGCAAATAACTGCAGTCATGTTCGGGTGTGGCAAAAAAGGCGAGCGTTTGTAGGTTTGTCATAAAAAATGCCGAAATCAAAAAGTATTAACTTAACCTTAAAGGTCGAGTTTAATGTTAAAAGTCGAACTTCCATGAATGAGTATGCGGTGCAAGGTCTATATTGGTATTGAGTATAGATAAAAATTCACTTCTATCTAGTGTTGATGCACCTAAGGACAATAGATGAGGGTTCTCGACCTGACAGTCAACGATCTCATAGCCCCAAATGTTAAGTTGCTTGCATAGAGATGTAAAGGCAACCTTAGAGCTATTCGGTTTGAGTGAGAACATCGATTCACCAAAGAAACAGCGACCAATGGCTAAACCGTATAAGCCACCCGTTAATTCACCATTCTCCCAAACTTCAACAGAATGAGCGATACCTTCTTGATGAAGTTGGATGTAGGCTTCTTCCATTTCGGGCGTTATCCAGGTGCCTTCATCTGAATTTAAGCGAGCGCAGTGGCGAATCACTGTTTCAAATCGTGTGTCGAAACTTAGCGTGAAGTTTGATTTTCGAATGTGCTTACGTAAGCTTTTAGAGGTGTATGCTTGAGCTGGGTGAATGACACAGCGAGGATTTGGACTCCACCAAAGAATGGGTTGATCGTCAGAGAACCAAGGAAAAATACCTGCTCGATAGGCCGCTACGATACGCTCAATGGAAAGATCGCCACCTGCTGCAAGTAAGCCGTCAGGGTCTTCTAGTGCGTTGTGAGGTGAGGGGAAGTTAAGTGTGTGGTCAAGCCAGGGCAGTTGAGACATTTTTAATTGTCATGTTTTGTAGGGAGGGGTGGTGTTTATTAAGGTTAGAAGCTGAGGGTAGTATTTTGCCCACAGCTTCGAACTAATAAGGCTCTTTTATATTTCATCCAAATGCTTTTCAGCATCCAGTGCGGCCATACAGCCAAAACCAGCTGAAGTAATTGCTTGGCGATAAACCTGATCTGTTACATCGCCTGCAGCAAAAATCCCTGGAATGCTAGTACTAGTCACGCCACCGTTTAAACCTGACTTAATGGTAAGGTAGCCATTGTTCATTTCAAGCTGGCCTTCAAATAAGTCTGTATTTGGCTTATGGCCAATAGCAATGAAAACACCCATGGTATCAAGTTGTTTTTCTTCGCCGTTGAGCGTCGACTTAATACGAACACCTGTTACGCCTGCATCATCCCCTAGTATTTCTTCTAAGGTATGGTTCCATTCAATACGAATGTTGCCATTTTTTGCTTTCTCGAAAAGCTTATCTTGTAATATTTTTTCTGAGCGAACTGTGTCTCTACGGTGAATTAGAATGACTTCTTTGGCAATGTTAGAAAGGTAGAGTGCTTCCTCAACGGCCGTATTTCCTCCACCTATAACGCAAACAGTTTGGTTTTTATAGAAGAAGCCGTCACAGGTGGCGCAGGCGCTGACGCCTTTGCCTGCAAACGTTTCTTCTGACTCAAGGCCAAGGTACATGGCAGAGGCGCCTGTCGCGATGATTAGTGCGTCACAGGTGTATTCAGCAGAATCACCTGTTAAGCGAAATGGTTTTTGGCTTAAATCTGCCTTGTTGATGTGATCAAATACAACTTCGGTATCAAAACGCTCGGCGTGTTTCTGCATGCGCTCCATTAGCGCAGGGCCTTGAAGACCTTCAATGTCTCCAGGCCAATTATCTACATCGGTAGTTTGTGTGAGCTGACCACCTGCTTGCATGCCGGTAACGATGACTGGTTGAAGGTTGGCTCTAGCAGCATAGATTGCAGCAGTGTAGCCAGCAGGGCCAGACCCTAAAATTAACAATTTGACGTGTCTTGTATCAGTCATATACGAACTCCGGTTTAAAGCAGGCATGTATGCATGCTTTGATTGAATATGAGGCTAAAAATAGCAGTTAGTTATTTTTGATATGTTTAATATTGGGCTGACTCAAAAAATATCAACTAATTTGAGAATGTTTTGGCTAACAGGGTTGTCAGTTTGATGTTGTCCTCCGCTAATACGGTGCTCTGCAATGCTGGGAAATACCGCTTGGATATCATCCGGAATGACGTGATTTCTGCCTTCAATTAAAGCCCAGGATTTTGCTGCATGTAATAATGCCATTGCCGCGCGAGGAGATAAACCGTGGTTGAGACCTGGTTGAACTCTTGAAAATTCAACTAAGCGGTAAAGGTAGTCAATTAAGCTTTCTGCGCATTTCACCTTGCCAACGAGTGCTTGTATTTTTTTTAGTGTATCGGCATTGAGTGTTGCATTGATGCTTTTTAAAAGTGCCCGGCGGCTTGAGCCCATTAAAAGTTTTTTTTCAGACGCTTTGCTAGGGTAACCTAAGCTAATCCGCATCATAAATCGATCTAGTTGAGATTCGGGTAAAGGGTATGTGCCAGCTTGTTCTGAAGGGTTCTGGGTGGCGATTACAAAAAAAGGTGAGGGGAGTTCGCGTGTTTTTCCCTCCATAGTTACCTGGCTCTCTTCCATGGCCTCTAATAATGCACTTTGGGTCTTTGGGGTTGCGCGGTTAATTTCGTCTGCTAAAACGACATTGGCAAATATTGGGCCTGGATGGAAATTAAACCCGCCTTCATTTTTATCGTAAATATTAATGCCGAGTAGGTCGCCAGGTAAAAGATCGTTGGTAAATTGAATGCGTTGATATTGAAGGCCTAGACTATTTGCAAGCGCATGAGATAGTGTTGTTTTACCCATGCCAGGTAAATCTTCGATGAGTAAGTGGCCTTTTGCTAGTAGGCATGTAAACGCGAGTTTAATAGCGTGCTCTTTACCTAAAATAATATGATTTAGTTGGTCTAAAGTGGAGGAAATTGCTTTGATTGTCGGCATCTATGAAGTACTTCCTTTAATCTGTGTATCGATATAGCGTTGGTTTAGGTTTTGGTAGGCATCGATACGTCTGTCTCTTAAATACGGCCAAACTCTTCGTACTGTTTCTGTATAATCAAGGTTAACGTCTGTTATCAGTATTTCTTCAGTATTCGATTTTGCGATTGAAAGAATCTCACCTTGTTGACCGCAAATAAAGCTATTACCCCAAAATTGAATACCCTTTGTCTCTTCTTTGCTTTCTATCGTCTTGAGAGCAGGCTCAAAGCCGGTACGGTTACAGGCAACTAGAGGTAGGTTGTTGGCGATGGCATGAGCTCGTTGAATTGTGATCCAAGCATCAAGCTGGCGGAGCTGTTCTTCGGGAGTATCTTCTTTGTCCCACCCAATCGCTGTAGGGTATACGAGTATTTCTGCGCCAGCTAAAGCCATTAACCTTGCTGCTTCTGGAAACCATTGGTCCCAACAGATTAAAAGGCCAATTTTTCCAATCTGGGTTTGAATCGGTTTAAACCCATTAAAACCATCTGCTGTTGCGTCGCCTGGTGTGAAATAGAACTTTTCATAAAACCCGGGATCATCAGGAATGTGCATTTTACGATATTTTCCAGCGATTGAACCGTCGCAGTCAAAAATCACAGCCGTATTGTGGTAAACCCCGGCTGCACGCTTTTCAAAAAAAGAACCAACGATGACGCATTGATGCGTTTTTGCAATTTCAGAAAAAAAGTCTGTGCAGGGGCCTGGAATTGGTTCGGCTAAATCAAAAGCTTCTACTCGTTCCTCTTGGCAAAAATAGGGGGTATTATGAAGTTCTTGTAAAATAATTAATTTAGCGCCCCGACTAACGCTATCATCAATCGCATTCTTAATGTATGTCATTGTTTTTTGAGGTGTGGCAAGGCATTTATGCTGAATCGCTGCAATCGTTAGTGTGTTCATTTATACAATACCTTGAGTGAGTTGCATGGTGATACAATGCAAGCTGCCGTGTTCTTTGATCAGTGGGTTGCAGTCTATTGGTATGATTGTTTTATCGGGAAAGCAGAGCTGAATATTTTTGATTGCTTGATCGTCTTCTGGTATTTGATAGATAGGGAATAATACGGAATGATTTGTGATCAGAAAGTTCGCATAGGTGGCGGGTAAGCGCGTTTTTAATTTTTGGTCATCAATATCATAAATGGCCGTAGGTAGGGGTAGTGCAATGAGCTTGTAAGGTTCTCCTTGTGCTGATCTGAATGCTTTTAACTCATGTTTCATTGCTTTTAGTTCAGTGTAGTGTTCGTCTTTTGGGTTATCACAGGAGACATAACAAATGGTGTTCGGGTTACAAAATCGGGCGAGTGTATCAATATGTGCATCAGTGTCATCGCCAGCAAGAAAACCGTTTTTTAACCATAAAATACGGTGTACACCTAGAGTTCGCTTAAGTTGTTCTTCAATTTGAGTTTTATTGAGATGATTGTTGCGGGTGGTATTGAGTAGGCAGCGCTCTGTCGTTAGTAAAGTGCCTTCACCATCGGACTCAATCGAACCGCCTTCTAGAATAAAATCAATTTTTTGGTGTTTAGCATTTGGAAAAGCGCCAAGCGTGAATAGGTGTTGAGTAATATCGTTGTCTTTGTTTGCTTGGTATTTTCCACCCCATGCATTGAAATTAAAATCCAATAAAGTGGTTTTACCATCTTCTGTAATACCTATTGGGCCATGATCTCTTGCCCAGGTGTCATTAGCCGGCACTACAAATGTGGAAAGTCTATTGTTGTTTTTGGGGGTGGTTGAGCTGAGGATTTGAGTCACACGTTCGAGTTGATTGCTGTCTTCGCAAGAAATAATTAGCTTTTGTTCGGCTAAGATAGCCTTTGCAATTTTATAATATACGGCTTCTACCGCGCTGAGTTGATTTCTCCAATCAGTGTTTTTGTGGGGCCAGGTTAACAATATCGCAGATTGTGGTTCCCATTCTGCCGGTAATTTTAATTTTAAAGTGCTCATTTGCTTTTTGGATGCTTTTGTTGGCTTTGAATGCGCATAATATGGCGTGCAATGAGTTGTTGATGTGCTTCTGATATGTCAGAAAATATTATATTTAGTTCGTAAGGGGGGTCCTGTTTTGAGTAGGACAGTACTTTACCTTCAAGCAGTAGTCCGCTATATGAAGGGAATAAAATGAGCTTGATGGCTAATAACTGTCCTGCTTCATAAGGTTCTTCAGAATGTATAGCAAGGCCGCCTTCACTCAAATTAATATCTTGAATGCTCTCTTTTGGCGTAGTCTGATGGCTAGATGCAATAATTCGTGACAAAGAGTCGACTTTTTTATTTAAAACTTTTAAAAATTGACCGAGGTTTTTATCTTTGTCAGTAATCGAGCGTAGAAGATGTTTTGACTCGATGTCTAATAGCTGAAATTCTGAAATTAGGCCAAACTCAGGGTTTAAATCAAAAAACTCTGCAGCAGAATGATCTTTAGGTAATACTGCTATTTCTACAGACGCTTTATCCTCAATACGAAAGTATTGACGTCGGTTAGCTAATTCATTGATTGTTTTTATGTCATCGCTCATTTATACGGCTCTTTATAATTGGCTGCCTAAAAGATTTCTATACTGCTATTAAAGCAAATATTTGGGCAGGGTGCTTCATAGATTGGTAGTCTAAGTATTATTTAATTGTCGGAATGTCCAAAGGTGTGTTCTAATCTCGCGATGTTGAAACTATACCCAGCCAGAATTGGGCTTCGCTATACCTCTGCGAAGCGCAAAAATCATTTTATTTCATTTATCTCTCTAACCTCTATGGTTGGCCTGATCATTGGTGTTGCACTTTTGATAACGGTCTTGTCTGTGATGAATGGTTTTGATCGAGAATTGCAGCAACGTATTTTAGGTATGGTGCCTCATGCGGTGATTAAACCATACGCTGAAATGACAGATTGGAAAGTGCTGGAAGATCAGGTGATGAAAAATCCTGAAGTACTAGCAGCAGCACCGTATATTAATGGTCAAGGCATGATCACTCGAAATGGTGCAGTGAATGGCGTTCAGTTAAATGGAGTGTTGCCTGAAGAAGAGGCAGATGTATCTATTATTGCAAAGCATATGATAAGAGGAGAGCTGCAAGACCTGAAAGCCGGTGAATTTGGTATTATTATTGGCGAAATCCTAGCAAGGCAACTTCGCATTGCAATCGGTGACAAGGTGACGGTGGTATTGCCGGAAGCGTCATTAACGCCAGCGGGTGTATTCCCACGTTTGAAACGATTTACCGTAAAAGGCGTTTTCAGAGTAGGTGCTGATTTAGATTCGTCTCTCACGCTGATACACATGAATGATGCCGCAAAAATGTTAAGAATGACTGATGCTGTACATGGCTTAAGGTTACGGATGCATGATTTATTTGATGCGCCTCATGTTGCGAATAAAATTGCCATTAATTTGGACGCAGGGTTCTATAGTGTTGACTGGACACGTACTCACGGGAACTTATTTCAAGCCATTCGTATGGAAAAAACGATGATAGGGTTGTTATTAATGGTCATTGTCGCGGTGGCCGCATTTAATATTATTTCAACGCTAGTGATGGTGGTAACAGATAAAAAAGCCGATATCGCGATTCTTCGTACGATGGGAGCGACACCACGTGCGATTATGGGGATATTTATAGTTCAAGGTGCTTATATCGGAATTGTTGGGACGGTTGTTGGCACTGTAATTGGGGTGCTGCTTTCACTTAATATTAGTGACCTGATACAGGGTTTGGAAACGTTATTGAAAACTCAATTTTTAAACCCAGATGTGTATTTTATTAGTGACTTACCCTCACAGCTTGTTCTAGATGATGTCATGATTATATCGGGCTCTGCCTTGGTTATGAGTTTACTGGCCACCTTGTATCCCGCGTGGAGAGCTTCAAAAGTACAACCAGCTGAGGCCTTGCGTTATGAGTGAACAATTGCAAAAAACATCATTAGTGATTGAAGCGAAGGGTTTAAGTAAGTCTTACGATGACGTCGATAATACTTTACGCATTTTTCATGATGTAGCTTTTACTTTAGTCAAAGGCGAGTCCGTTAGTATTCTAGGAACCTCTGGTTCTGGGAAGACCACGCTCTTAAATATACTCGGCGGTTTAGATAAAGCTTCATCTGGGAGTGTTAAGTTGTGTGGGAAAGATCTGGCAAACTGTTCTGAAAAAGTGATTACTAACTTACGTAATCAGCACTTAGGATTCGTATATCAATTTCACCACCTGCTGCCTGAATTTACAGCCGTTGAAAATGTGGCGATGCCTCTTTATATTGCAGGGCTATCTCGAAAGAAAGCCGATCAAAAAGCGTTAGCGTTTTTAGAAAAAGTAGGTTTAACCGCTAGAGCTAATCATAAACCGTCTGAATTGTCGGGAGGGGAGCGTCAACGTGTTGCGATTGCGAGAGCTTTGGTCAATGAGCCTGATTGTGTGTTAATGGATGAGCCCACCGGAAATCTGGACGATACAACGGCTAAGAAGATACAAGAGTTGATGTTAGAGCTGAAAGAGCAGTTGGAAACAAGTTTTGTCATTGTAACACATGATACACAGCTTGCGCATAAAATGGATCGAATGTTCATAATGGAAGATGGTGGATTGCGCGCGCTTTCTTAATTAAAAGGCTTGTAGCTCCGCGAATTTTCTTTTCTAATCGCACAATTGGCTTCTAGGTTGTTGTCGTATTTTTGCGCTTCTCTTGGCGATGGCGCCATTTTGTTACGATACTTCTTTTCCACGCGAAACTAATTAAAAAATATCCCAGAAAGCTTGATATAACTCCGGTAACGAGTGAGCCAAAGTAAAGCGGTATTCCAATGTCAAAAAGTTTATCTTTGAGCCATGCGAATGAAAGTTCGTATTCAAAAGGTGAAGCGGGAATGTCTAGAATCCATGCGCCGAGTAAATATTCGCAATAAAATATTGGCGGCATTGTAATAGGGTTACTGATCCAAACTAGTGCAACAGATAACGCTAAGTTGGCTTTGAACCGTACTGCACACAATGCTGCTGCTAGCATTTGTAGCGGCATCGGAATTGATGCCCAAAACAAACCAATGGCAAATGCCTTAGTAACTGAGTGACGATTTAAATGCCAAAGGTTTGGGTCATGGATAATTGGCCCAAGGAAAGCTAATGATTTATTATTTTTAATCTTCTCAGGGTCTGGAAGATATTTTTTTATAAGCTCTTTAGGCATACGTGTCGGTTCGATCCGTTGATTGAAGATGAAAAGCTTGAAAGCGAACACTCAAGGATGAGTTAATGTTCACATGGATGACTGCATTTTGTGTAGGCATAATCATACTATATTGTAGTGGTTTTTTGTTGCCTTGGTATGCTTATATTTTATTCCTTTTGGCTGCCTTCTTTGTTCCACATAATTCTCTTCGCCAAACTTGCTTGCTTCTGACTATTTTTTGTATTTTAGGCCATGCTTACGCTTCTTTTGAAGCGAAAAAACAAATTAATTCAATCTTACCGGCTGAATTTGAAAATATTTCACTTCAGGTTTCAGGATATTTTTGCTCTTTGTCTCGTAAAGGATTACGCAGCGATAGTGCAGAATTTTGTGTTAATTCAGTTGTTCACCCTGCCTTAAAGACGGAAACCAAAGGTGGCGAGATTTTTTATCTACGTTGGCCAAAAAAACTATCTCCTAAATTGAAAAGTGATGAAGTTACATACCATTTAAACGTTAAGCTGAATCGGCCTAGAGGAACGCTCAATCCTGTTGGAAGTAGTTATGAACAATACTTATTTCAAAAACGGATTGTTGCGACGGGCCTAATCGTTTCCATATTATCAACTAGTAGTGATGTAGATCGATCGTTTAAAAAAATATTTTTGCAGAAGCTTATACATACTCGAAGCCGTATTTCTGATTATCTTGATGGTCAATTTGTAGGCTTGGAGCATGGTGGTTTACTTAAAGCACTATTGTTAGGTGACCGTTCTGATATTACCAAACAAGATAATGATGTATTAAGCCTAACAGGTACTCAGCATTTGATGGCAATCTCCGGTTTGCATATCGGTGTGATACTTATGCTGCTTTATTGGCTTTTTCCTAAATCCAAGCGCTCTATTGTGCTAATTTCATTGTTAGGGTTGATCTATGTTGTTCTCGTTGGCTTTAGTGCTTCCGGGCAGCGAGCATGGGTAATGTGTGTGATTGCTATCATTTACTTAATGGGATTACAGCGCCCAAGTTTATGGCGGCCATTTATAATAGGCTTAACCATTGTACTATTACTTGACCCTTTAGCCCCTTTGGGAATGGGATTCTGGTATTCCTTTTTGAGTGTTGGGCTGTTGCTCTTATTAGCTTTTATCGGGCCTAAAAATAGCTCAGCTTGGAAGCTGCTTTTAGTCGTTCAGTTGGTGTTGTTGGTTGGTCTAACCCCTATAAATGCTAATTTTGGCTTACCCCATAGTGTGTCGAATAGCCTTGCAAATCTAATTGCTATCCCTTTGGTTTCTGTCGTGGTGCTTCCTGGAGCGCTTCTATCATTGCTCATTTCAATTTTTTTTTCCGAACTTTCATTGATTTTATTTTCAGTACTTAATGAAAGTTTACATATACTGATGACGTTTTTGTCATCGCTTCAAAGTGTAGCGGTACAATTAAAATCAACTAACTCTTTATTCTTAAACTTCGCGCTATACATGGTTCTTTTCTTTGCTGTTATGTTTGTTAGGGTAAAAGCCTTACTGGTGTGTTTGGTATTTAGTTTTATTTTGTATTTTTATTTTCCTCCAACGATTAAAGCTGAACGTAATCAATTAATCATATTTGATGCCGGTCAGGGGCTTGCTTTAGGTATTCGTTCAGGTGAATCAATATGGCTATATGACACGGGCGCTGCGTATGAGAAGTCATCCGTGGTGCAGCGAGTGGTATTACCCTATCTGCGTGCTCATAATTTAATTTATGCAGCGCAAGGGCTTATTGTTAGTCATGGTGACTGGGATCATGCCGGTGGGTTGTCTGATTTGTTGTCATCAATAGATGTGAACTATTTTTGGTCAGGTGAAGCAGAACGCTTGGTTGATGTTAATCATCAAAAACCAAGGCCTTGTATTGAATCAATGAGTTGGCGTTCTGATACGATGACAATTGAAGTTTTGTATCCTCTAAAGGTGCCTTTAGATAATGGAAGAAAATCTTCAAATAACCACTCTTGTGTCGTTCGGATAACAATAGATGGTTTTCGCTTCTTATTAATGGGGGATTTAGAGTCAGAAGCAGAATTGGAACTTGTTAGGTACTATAGAGACAGACTTAAAAGTGATGTACTGATCGCAGGGCACCATGGCTCCAGTAATGCTAGCTCTTATGCTTTGTTAAAGCATGTTCAGCCGGATTATATGGTGTTCTCTGCAGGTTATAGAAACCGCTTTGGGCATCCTCATTCTAAGGTTGTTGGGCGAGCGAAGCATTTTACACAAAAAATATATAATACAGCGATGACCGGTGCTTTAACGTTTAATATTGAAGCCTTAAAAGGTTCGAGAGCAGGGGGCTTAGATATAAACGTGGAGGGAATAAGAGAGGGTCAATTACCATTTTGGATATTAAAAGGAGGATAAACTAGCTTTATAAGCAAAATTTAACCTCGGTCATTGAATGCAGGCTTTTCTAAATATCTGGTTGTGCTAAAGTGTCGGCATAAAAAATACATTGCGATGAATTAATTTTGGGAGAGTTTAAGTGTTGGATTTATTAAAGCCGGGCGGCATTATTATGTTTCCTTTGCTGCTATGTTCTGTTTTGGCATTGGCTATTATTATTGAACGATTTTGGACTCTACGTATTAGTCGGCTCGCACCTAAGTCATTAATTCAGGATTTATGGGGCTGGATTAAGAAAAAAGAACTTAATTCTAAGCGCCTTCGCGAATTAAAAGAGACGGCGCCATTAGGTCGTATTCTTGCTGCTGGTTTAGCGAATGCTAAACATGGTCGTGAGATTATGAAAGAAAGTATCCAAGAAGAAGCGAGTCATGTTGTGCATGAAATGGAACGCTTTCTAACAGCTTTGGGTACGGTTGCCGTGATCACACCGTTATTAGGTTTGCTAGGTACCGTTATTGGTATGATCAAAGTTTTTGCTCAGTTACAGCTTGAAGGTGCTGGTAATGCAGCCGCACTGGCAGGAGGTATATCTGAAGCTTTAATAACGACAGCAGCAGGGATGACGGTTGCTATTCCTGCACTTATTTTTCATCGGTATTTTTTACGACGAGTAGATGAAATAGTGGTTTATATGGAGCAAGAATCATTACGTTTAGTTGAGGTGATTCATGGCGATCGTGAAACGAATTCAGCAGGAGAGAAAGTCTCTTGAACTTCAAGCGGCAGGCTGGAGAAGAGGTTTCAGTTGATTTAACGCCATTGATTGATGTCGTATTTTTGCTGCTGATCTTTTTTATGGTATCGACAACATTTACGAAAGAAAGCCACTTAGAAATTGATTTACCTCAATCAAGTAGTGAGCCAGCGAAATCTACGACGAAAGAAATTGAAGTCATTATTTCTGCGAAAGGTGAATTTTCAATTAATGAAAGAGCTTTGGTTAATAATCAGGAAGAGACGCTGAAAAAAGCAGTGCAGAAACTTTCTGGTGGCGACACAAAGGTGCCTTTTATTATTACTGCTGATGCAAAAACATCACATGAATATGTTGTTCGGGTTATGGATGTTGCAGGGCAGCTTGGTTTTGTACAATTGAGTATTACTACCCAGCGTTCTAAGTCAAAGTAAAATTTTTGTTATGAGTGCGAGGTGGTCATGAGAGTAGTGCGACCTGGCATTCAAAAGTTTAGAAATAATGAAAGTTGTCTCAATATATGAGTAAAAACTCCACCTTATCGGACAATAAAGCAGGGATAGTTGATTCTAATTGGGATCTTTATCAACGACTCCTTGCTTATATAAAACCCCTCAAGTTCTATTTTTTCCTCAGTATTCTGGGTAATGTGATTTATGCAAGTGCCAGTGCGTTGATGGCTAAGGCATTAGAGTTCGTCATTAATACGGTCGAAAACCCAAGCGATGAAAACCGTCTCCTCTTACCTGCATTAATCTTTTCCTTATTCCTTTTAAGAGGTCTTGGCGGCTTTCTAGGTGGTTATTACATTGCTTATGTCGGGCGTAATATTGTTCATCAAATACGTACTCAGGTGTTTGACCGGTATTTAAAGTTGCCAACGCACTATTTTGACAATAATGCGTCTGGCCACTTGGTTTCCAGAATAACGTATAATGTAGAGCAGGTGTCTTCTGCTACGACTGATGCGGTGACCGTGATCGTGAGAGAAGGTTTGACTGTTGTCGGCCTTTTAGTTGTGATGTTGACTTCAAACTGGAAATTGACACTAATCTTCCTAGCACTTGGGCCTGTTATAGGTTTCTTAGTGGGTTATGTTGGAAAACGTTTTCGTGTCTTAAGTAAAAGAATTATGGGTTCTGTCGGCGATGTGACGCATGTAACCTCTGAGGTGATTAGTAGTTTTCGAGTGGTTCGTATTTTTGGTGGTGAAGACTATGAGGCCCGACGTTTCGGTGAGGCGAGTCGTTATAATTTAAAACAAAGTTTGAAACTTGAATTTACGAAAGCGATTAGCACGCCGGTTATACAAGCGATGGTTGCATTAGCAATCTCTATATTGGTTTGGTTGGCCTTAGCGCCTGAAGTGCGTGGAGAGATGTCTGCAGGTGGGTTTGTGGTAATTATTGCAGCGGCTTCCACTATGGCAAAACCAATTAGGCAATTAACTCAGATAAATGAAAAAATACAAAGTGGTGTTGCTGCTGCGCATGATCTATTTGCTGTGATTGATGCTGAGTCCGAAAAAGATGAAGGCGTTTACACCGCGGATAGAGTTAAAGGTGAAGTAAGCCTTAAAAATGTTACTTTTAGGTATCAAGGTACGCATATAGATGTGTTGAAAGGCATAAATCTTGACATAAAACCAGGTGAAACTATCGCTTTGGTAGGACGTTCTGGAAGTGGAAAGTCTACATTGGCTAATCTTATACCTCGATTTTATGACTTAAGTGCGGGAAGTATTGAGCTAGATGGAGTCAATATAGAAGACTATTCCTTACGCTCTTTACGTGATCAAATTGCGCTAGTGACTCAAAATGTGACTCTATTTAATGATACCTTAGCCAAAAATATTGCTTACGGAAGTCTTGAAGGTGCTTCCTTAGAGACCCTTAGAAATGTGGCAAAACAGGCGAATGCGTTATCGTTCATTGAAGATAAAGAAGATGGCTTTGAAACAGTGGTTGGTGATAATGGTGTCGCATTGTCTGGTGGTCAAAGACAACGAATCGCCATTGCGAGAGCGTTATTAAAAGACGCGCCACTGCTAATCTTAGATGAGGCAACCTCAGCATTAGATACTGAATCTGAAAAAGTGATTCAGGGCGAACTTGATCTTCTGATGGAAGGCCGAACAACAATTGTCATTGCACATCGTTTATCAACAGTAGAAAATGCAGACAAAATTATTGTGATGGATGAGGGGCGGATTGTTGAGCAAGGCGCACATAAGACACTGCTATCTATGAACGGTGAGTATGCGAAATTATACAATATGAATTTAGCCGATGACGCTGATTCTAACGGGGTGTAAAAAGGTTTCTTAGCCAATGGCTTCCAGTATTTCTGAGTTTGTTACAAAATCGTGGTATCAAGGCGCCTATTGGCTGTATTTATTATGGCCCCTATATTTAATTTATAGTGTGGTTACTCTTCTGAGAAAATACTTATATAAATCGCGTGCTTTTAAATCATATCGTGCCAAAGTGCCTGTTGTTGTGGTGGGTAATATCACATTAGGGGGGACTGGAAAGTCTCCTTTGGTTGCTTATCTTGTCGAAGCTTTAACAGAGATGGGTTTTAAACCTGGTGTTGTGAGCCGAGGATATGGGGCTAGAGTTTCACAGGAGGAAGTTCGAGAGGTTAGTACAAATAGCCTTGTATCAGAAGTGGGTGATGAGCCATTAATGTTAAAACGTCGTGTGGGTTGTCCTATTTTTATTAGTCCTACTCGTGCGCTGGCTGTTCAAGCGTTAGAGAAAAAGGGCTGTGATATCGTTATAACAGATGACGGCCTTCAGCATTATGCTTTGGGTCGAGATATAGAAATTTGTGTGTTTGATGGTGAACGAAAATGGGGGAATGGTCATTTACTCCCTATGGGCCCCATGCGAGAGCCATTGAAAAGAATTAATATGACAGACTTCGTGGTGATGAATGGCGCCGACTGGGTAGGACCTAAACAGCCGAGAATCGCTGCGTTTAGAATGGACTTAGAGGCCAGTAACCTTCGTGCATTAAATAATGAGCAAACCTTGTCATTATCTGAATTGAAAGGCAAAGAAGTAGATGCGATCGCAGGAATTGGTAACCCCGAACGTTTTTTTAATACTTTGGTCGCGAAAGGCTTACTGGTAGAGTCTTACCGCTTTAGTGATCATCATGCTTATACTCAATCAGATGTCTGCTTTGAAGGTGGACGACCACTTATCATGACGGAAAAAGATGCCGTTAAGTGTCAGGCGTTAAATTTACAAGAGGCGTGGTATTTGCCCGTTTCTGCAAAATTGAGTGGCGACTTAGCGACTCAAATAGTGACTGTTTTAAAATCAAAAGGTTGGTTCAATGGATAAGAAATTATTGTCAATATTAGCGTGCCCTTGTTGTAAGGGTGAGCTGGTTTATAAGAAAGATCAGAATGAATTAATTTGTAAAGGTGATGGGCTCGCATTTCCAATTAGAGATGATATTCCGGTCATGTTAGAAACGGAAGCGCGTACATTAAGTACAGATGAGAAGCTAGACAAGTAATTAGGAGTTTGTATGTCATTCATTGTGGTTATCCCTGCTCGTTACGCTTCTACTCGTCTTCCTGGTAAGCCTTTGTTAGACATAGCAGGTAAGCCAATGGTTCAACATGTTTATGAGCAAGCGCTTAAGTCTCAAGCACAGCGTGTTGTTATTGCCACGGATGATCAGCGTATTTTTGATGCTGCTGAAGGTTTTGATGCAGAAGTGATTTTGACGTCGGCTGATCACCCTTCCGGCACTGATCGTTTAGAAGAAGTCGTTAGAAAACTTGGTCTTCAGGACGGCGAGCATGTTGTTAATGTACAAGGGGATGAACCACTCATACCGCCAGAATTAATTAACCAAGTGGCACAGAACCTTGCATCTAACCCTTCTGCAGGTATTTCCACATTGTGTGAGCAGATTGATCAATTGGACTTAGTATTTAACCCTAATGTTGTTAAAGTTGTGTTTGATCATCAAGGTTTTGCAAACTATTTTAGTCGTGCGCCGATACCTTGGGCGAGAGAATCTTTTGGTGGAGAGGTAAATACTTTACCTAAAGATACTAAATATTTTAGGCATATTGGAATATATGCTTATAAGGTTAGTTTTCTGAAGAATTATGTCACATGGCTGCCAAGTATGACCGAAAAGGTTGAATGCCTTGAACAACTAAGAGCCTTATCAAATGGTGTCGGTATTCATGTGGAACTAGCATCAGTTTCACCTCAGGCTGGTGTTGATACACAAGCTGACTTAGAAAGGTTAAGAGCTATTATGTCAACTCAGTTGTGAGCATGTCATGATTAAAGTTTTATTTGTTTGTTTAGGGAATATCTGTCGCTCACCCACAGCTCATGGTGTTTTCCAAAAAATGATTGATGACCGTCATCAGGGTCACTTGTTTTACATTGATTCTGCGGGAACGGCCGCATGGCATATTGGTAAAACACCGGACCCTCGTTCTCAAGCCGCAGCACTGGGCCGACAATATGATTTAAGCTGTCTTCATGCTCGCAAAGTAGAAAAGGAAGACTTTGAAGCTTTTGATTATATTTTTGCAATGGATCATGAAAACCTGCATAACCTTCAATCAATCTGCCCTATAGCTTCTCAGTCTAAGTTAGCTTTATTTTTAAGTTTTAGTGGGCTCAATGAAAATGAGGTGCCAGACCCCTATTACGGCGGTTCTGGGGGCTTTGAGCATGTATTGGACTTAGTGGAATCCGCGAGTCTCGGATTTCTTGAACACCTTAAATCGGAACATAAGCTTTAATGGATCTCATTGAACAAGCAGACCTGAGTGCATTAAATACGCTAGCACTTCCAAGCATTGCGAACTTGCTTGTGAACATTTATTCAGTTGATGAGTTAGTGGCGGTTTGTAAAAAAAATGCATTGAAAAACCAAGATTTTTTGATTTTAGGTGGCGGGAGTAATCTCATATTACCGGCGCAAATAAATCGAGTTGTATATCGTTACTTAGGTGCCTCGATTCAGTATCAAGAAGTTGGTTCAGGTGACGTACTGGTAAAAGCGGGGGCTGGTGTTGTATGGGACGTTCTAGTGAATGATCTCGTTAGCCAACGTTTACATGGTATTGAGAACTTATCATTAATACCCGGCACAGTTGGTGCGGCTCCAGTACAAAATATCGGCGCTTATGGGGTAGAGCTTGCAAATGTTCTAGATTCTGTTGAAGTATTGAACCTTCAGACGCTAGCGCTTGAAGTACTATCCAAAGACGAATGCAGGTTCGCTTACCGTGATAGTTTGTTTAAACAAAACCCAGGCTGTTATTTTATTATCAATGTTCGTTTAAGGCTGTCTCAAACACCAAAATTCATACTGAATTACGGCGATCTTAAAGCGTTAAATAAGAAAAAAAATCTTGTTGTGAAAGAGGTTAGAGATAAGGTTATTGCATTACGGTCAGAAAAATTACCAGACCCCAAGGTACTACCTAATGCAGGAAGTTTTTTTAAAAACCCCCTTGTCAGTGCCAGTAAGGCTCAACAGTTGAATTCTAAATACCCGAAAATAGTGGCCTATCCTCAAAACGATGGGCAGTTTAAACTAGCAGCTGGTTGGTTGATAGAGCAAGCTGATTGGAAGGGTAAACGAATAGGGGATGTAGGGATGCATGCCCAGCAAGCCCTTGTTCTAGTTAACTATAAAAATGCTAGTCAAGCTGAAGTACTAGCCTTAGCTGCTCAAGTTCAGGCTTCAGTGTTAGATAAGTTTGATGTTTCGCTAGAAATTGAACCGGTTGTGATAGAGCGTTGACTTAGAAAAGGGCTATAATTTTTTTAGCCGCATGGTAAGGCGTAATTGTATTTTTTAATACGTCCTTTTGGAGCTGAGGTAGCTGAGATTGGATTGCTAGATTATTTTTCAACTTCATCGTGAGCATTTCTTGAATAAGTGTATCTAGCCATTCGCTTTTTTGCTTTGCACGTTTAGTTTCAAAATCTCCAGACTTTTGACAACTCAATTCATAATCCAGAACCATCTCCCATACTTCCTGAATACCTTTGTTCTCTATAGCTGAACATGTTTTTACTTGGGGTTTCCAAACTTTGTTTTGCTGCATCAGGTGTAAGGCACTTTGATAATGACCTTTGGTTCTCTCTGCAAGATGAAGGTTATCACCGTCATGTTTATTGATAACTAATGCATCAGCTAGCTCCATTATACCGCGCTTTATACCTTGGAGTTCATCGCCGGCATTAGGCAGCATGAGCACTAAGAAAAAGTCGACCATAGCCGCAACTTGATACTCAGATTGACCAACACCAACGGTTTCGACTATCACAACGTCATACCCAGCGGCTTCGCAGAGTAGCATGGTTTCACGTGTTTTTTGCGCGACACCGCCTAGAGCGCCTTCTGAAGGGCTAGGGCGTATAAAAGCATTAGGTTTTCTGGAAAGCATTTCCATGCGGGTTTTGTCGCCTAAAATGCTTCCTCCTCTAAGAGGAGAGCTAGGGTCAACGGCGAGCACTGCCACTTTTTTACCTTGTTTTAGAAGGTGTAGGCCCAGTGCTTCAATAAAGGTAGATTTACCCACCCCAGGAACACCGGTAATGCCAATGCGAATGCTTTTTCCTGTTACTGGCAGTAATTGATTTAGAATGCTTTGGGCCGCTTCACGATCTTGAGCTAGTTTGCTTTCAATCAATGTGATCGCTTTTGCGAGCGATCTCCGCTGCCCTTGTTTAAGTTTTTCTAGATCGATTTTAGACATTATCTAAGCCAAATTTTCCGTTATCGCCGTTAATACTTCACGCGCACTGACCGGTACTTTCGTGCCAGGGCCAAAAATTCCTTTTACGCCAGCTTGGTAAAGTGTCTCATAATCTTGTTTAGGTATAACTCCGCCGGCAATCACAATGATGTCATCGGCGCCCTCGGCTTTAAGTGCCTGAATCAGTGAAGGAATTAGTGTTTTATGTCCTGCTGCTTGTGAGCTTACGCCAACAACATGTACGTCATTTTCAATGGCCTGTTTGGCGACTTCTTCAGGCGTCGAGAACATAGGGGAAAGGTCAATATCAAAACCCGCGTCTGCAAAGGCGGTAGCAATGATCTTTGCGCCTCGGTCATGGCCATCCTGACCCATTTTGCAAACTAGCATGCGTGGTCGACGGCCTGTTTTAGTTTCAAAGTTTTCAATGTCTTGTTTGATAGATTGCCAATCTTCGTCATTTTCATAAGACGCGCCATATACGCCACTGATGGTTTTAGACTCAGCTTGGAATCGACCAAATTCAGCCTCCATTGCGTCAGAAATTTCGCCGACAGTTGCACGAAGACGAGCGGCTTTAATACTTAAATCTAATAAATTACCTTCGCCTGATTTAGCAGAATTGGTGATATTTTCTAGGGCTTTTTCTACGGATTTTTGGTCACGGCTATTACGAATAGCCTTTAAGCGCTCAATTTGGCTGTCTCGTACGGCGACATTATCGACTTCTAAAATATCTAAGTCGTCTTCTTTTTCAAGCTGGTATTTATTCACGCCAACAATGACATCTTCGCCCTTGTCTATGCGTGCCTGTTTTTTTGCGGCGCTTTCTTCTATTCTTAGTTTTGGAATACCCTGTTCTATGGCTTTCGCCATTCCGCCATTTTCTTCAATTTCTTCGATTAAGGCCCAAGCTTTATCTGCAATTTGTTGCGTCAGGCTTTCCATCATATAAGACCCGCCCCAAGGATCAGCCACTTGGCAGATGCCCGTTTCTTCTTGAAGAATGATTTGGGTGTTTCGAGCAATTCGTGCTGAAAATTCAGTCGGTAGGGCGACCGCTTCATCTAAAGCATTGGTGTGTAAGGACTGTGTGCCACCAAATACAGCAGCCATTGCCTCAACTGTTGTACGAACAACGTTGTTATAAGGGTCTTGCTCGGTGAGCGACCATCCAGAAGTTTGTGAGTGTGTTCTAAGCATGGACGATTTAGGGTTTTTAGGCTTAAACTCTTCCATGATGCGGCTCCATAACAAGCGGCCAGCACGTAACTTAGCAATCTCCATATAGAAATTCATGCCGATTCCCCAAAAGAAAGAAAGTCGAGGAGCAAAGGCGTCAACTTCTAGGCCCGCATTGATTGCCGTTCGCACATATTCACGACCATCACTGAGGGTATAAGCAAGTTCGAGTGCCGCATCGGCCCCTGCTTCTTGAATATGATAACCAGAGATCGAAATGCTATTAAATTTAGGCAAATTCTGCGAGGTGTAAGCGATGATGTCCCCAATTATTTTCATTGAGGGTTTTGGCGGGTAAATATACGTATTACGCACCATGAACTCTTTTAAAATATCGTTTTGTATCGTGCCTGATAGCTTTTCTGGACTAATACCTTGTTCTTCTGCCGCGACAATGTAACTAGCAAGGATGGGTAAGACTGCGCCATTCATCGTCATTGAGACAGACACTTTATCTAAGGGGATTTGGTCGAATAATATTTTCATATCTTCAACTGAGTCAATGGCCACACCGGCTTTACCAACATCGCCGGTCACACGAGGGTGATCGGAGTCATAGCCGCGATGTGTTGCAAGATCAAAGGCAACTGACACACCTTGTGCGCCAGCCGCTAAATTCTTTCTATAAAATGCGTTTGACTCTTCTGCTGTAGAAAATCCGGCATATTGACGAATGGTCCAAGGACGGCCAGCATACATCGTTGCCATGGGACCACGAATATAAGGAGCCATACCTGGCAGGGAGTTTGTGTGAGGCAAATCTTTGGTATCATCTTGGGTATAGAGAACTTTAATTGGCACACCTTCTGGTGTATGCCATTCCATTTCCTCAGGCGTCACGCCCTTCATTTGTTTCGTGGCTAGTGCTTCCCATGTTTTTAGATTTGATTCGCTATCAGACATATGTTTCCCAAAAAAATTCTTAAAAATTTGGCGGTAAAATACTAACGGCTTTATGCAAAACCGATTTTTATTATAAGCGAATACGGGGTCATCATCATACTCTCTCCGCATATAATTCTTTTTGTACAATGACCATGCCACTAAATTCAACTTAATTGATATTAGCTTACATTTTTGAGTGATGAAAATTGACTTATGCTAGATAAGTTCTAAATTTAATTTAATCTACTTGGTTGATATAAATATATTGATTTAATATCAAAGTCAGCACTTTGAGGGGAATCGAGTGATACATCAGTTATATGGAGCGAGGTTATGAAAAGAAATACCCGTAAACCTACGGAAGCTCAGGCTAAAGAAGGTAATCTGACGGGGACGTTGTCTAAACTACAGGGGACCGAACTCCAAGCCTCGGAATTAAAACAAAGTATTGAATGGTTGCGCAAAACAGTATCAAAAATTAAAGAGCTTAAGATTCCTGCAACGCCTGAAAATTATAGTCTTTGGTATGACTACTTTTCGGGTAGAAAGCCCGATTTAATTATAGCGCTAAATAAACATCTCAAAGGAAATGCACCCTTTACTGCTGAAGTGAATACTATTTTTTATGAACGCTTTTTTGGTCATGGCGCAGATCACCAGTTAGCCGAAATTAGGAACGCTATTCGATCATTGATTGAACTGTTGCATGAACACCTCAATCTACTTGACGAAGGTATGGGAGATTATGAACAGGTACTAAAATCATATGAGGAACAACTACAGCAAGATCCTGATATTCATGCCTTAAATAAACTTGTTAGTAATTTAGTCATTGAGACCCAGAAAAATCGTGAAACGAATAAAAAAGCTCAAAAAAATATATCGGACTTAAATAATGAAATTGAAGAAATGCAACAATGTTTAGAGCGTTTGAGTGAAGAAGCACTGGAAGATGTTTTAACGGGGGTGGCAAATAGACGCGCATTCGATCGAGAAATAGAAAAACTGATTGAAAGTAAAAATACATATAAAGAGTCGGAACATTGTTTATTATTGCTTGATATTGATCGTTTTAAACTGGTCAATGACAAACACGGTCACCTAGTGGGTGATCGGGTTTTGCGCTTTGTTGCGCAGATGATTAAAAAAAGCGTTAAAGGCGCTGATTTTGTAGCGCGTTTCGGTGGCGAAGAGTTTGCAGTTATTTTTCCGAATACTAACTACCAAGGTGGATTATCGGTTGCTAATACGATTATTACGACGGTTGCTAACCAAAAATTAACCTTGAATAAGCAAGGACTTAAGTTAGGTAAGGTGACTTTATCTGGAGGGCTGAGCTTAGTTCAAGAGGGGGACACCGCACACTGCTTACTTGAGCGAGCAGATCAATGTTTGTATCAAGCTAAGTCTAAAGGCCGTAATACCATTGTAAGCGAGTTAGAGTCTTAAGGCTTTGGATTAAAATAATAGTGCGAAAAACGGTACCAGTTGAGTTTAAAAGGCAGCTTAGATAACTAAGCTGCTTTTTATTTAGGTTTGTTTAAAGGCTAAATACTTATATCTGAGCGGCTAAACGAACACCTTGATCGATTGCACGCTTGGCATCGAGCTCAGCCGCCACATCAGCGCCTCCAATTAAGTGATGGGGGGTTTTTAAGCCATCTACCAATTCTCTTAAAGGGTCTTGGCCTGCACAGATAATAACATTATCTACCTCGAGTATTTCTGATTTGTCACCAAAGGTAATATGAATACCTTGATCATCAATTTTGTGATAGTTACAGCCAGGAATCATGTTTACGCCTTTGTTTTTAAGGCCTGTACGGTGAATCCACCCAGTTGTTTTTCCTAACTTATTACCAACTTTTGAGGTTTTTCGTTGTAACAAGTAAACTTCTCTGGGTGATTTTGGCGTATCAGCACTAACGCCTTCAATGCCGCCGCGTGCTTGAAGGGTCATATCGACACCCCATTCTTTCATGAATGCTTCAATATTTTGGCTCGTAGCTTCACCCTCATGGCTTAGGTATTCTGACACATCAAAGCCAATACCACCGGCACCAATAACCGCCACTTTCTTACCCACTTCTTTCTTATGTTTTAGAACATCTAAATAATTTAAAACTTTTGGATGATCCACACCTTCGATTTCAGGTGTTCTAGGAACAATACCCGTCGCAAGAATAACTTCGTCAAAACCGCCATTATCAAGATCTGCCGAAGTGACTCGTTTGTTTAATTGAAGGTTGACGCCAGTTAGTTCAATTTGCTTGTTAAAGTAACGAATCGTTTCAAAAAACTCTTCTTTACCGGGTACTTGTTTCGCCACATTAAATTGACCGCCAGTTTCATTTGCTGAATCAAATAATGTTACTTCATGGCCACGTTGAGCCGCTGTGGTGGCAAATGAAAGTCCCGCCGGGCCTGCACCGATAACCGCGAGCTTTTTCTTGGCATCTGCTGGTTTGATAACGATGTCTGACTCATGACAAGCTCTTGGATTAACCAAACAACTAGTCATTTTTCCACTGAATACATGATCCAAACAAGCTTGATTACAACCGATGCAGGTATTAATTTCGTCGCTTTTTCCTTCTTGAGCCTTTTCAACAAAAGCAGGGTCAGCTAAGAATGGGCGTGCCATAGAGATCATGTCAGCATCGCCACGTTGTAACACTTCTTCAGCAACTTCAGGTGTATTGATTCGGTTGGAAGTAATAAGTGGAATATTTAACTCTTTACGGAACTTCGCTGTTACCCATGTAAAGGCTGCGCGGGGTACTTTTGTAGCAATCGTTGGTATGCGTGCTTCGTGCCAGCCAACGCCAGTATTAATAATTGTTGCACCGGCCTTCTCAATTTCTTTACCCAGTTGAAGTACTTCATCATAGGTACTGCCACCTTCAACTAGATCTAGCATCGATAAACGATAAATGATGATGAAATCTTTGCCTACGGCTTCGCGTGTTCGACGAACAACTTCAATCGCTAATCGCATACGGTTTTCGTATTCACCGCCCCAGCGGTCATCACGGTGGTTTGTACGCTTAGATAGAAACTGGTTAATGAAGTAGCCTTCAGAACCCATGATCTCTACGCCATCATAGCCACCAACTTGAGCATATACGGCTAATTGAACGATATCCTGAATTTGTTCTTCTATACCGTCCTCATCTAACTCTTTCGGTTTAAATGGGTTGATTGGAGCCTGAACTGCAGATGGCGCAACTGAATTAGGGTTAAAAGCATAGCGACCTGTGTGCAAAATCTGCATACAAATTTTACTGTCTTCTTTATGAACCGCGTCGGTGATTGGCTTATGTTTTAGTGCATCTTCATTGTTCTTGATTAAATTGGTCGCAGGGTGTGTTGCACCCACTGCGTTGGGCCCGAATCCACCGGTTACTATTAGAGCGACGCCACCACGAGCACGTTCAGCAAAGAAATCAGCCATTCGCTGTATACCGTCTTTGTGTTCTTCCAACCCAGTATGCATTGAACCCATGATTACTCGGTTTCTAAGGGTCGTGAAACCTAAATCAAGTGGCTCGAAAAGTTTTGGAAAGTGCGGGTTAGCTGTCGTCATAAATTGCTCCAATGGATGCTCATCAAATATTGTATATCCCCTGACTTATATAATAAGTATTAAAGCCATCATCAGGGTGATATTTGGTCTCTAATCGTAAACGACCTATAGTATTACGTTAATAATGATTGGTGTCGTTATCATTTGTTAAGGAGGGGGCGTTTTTACGTATTGGTGAATCATATTAACAAAACGGCTTATAAAAATTTTATCAGGCGAATATAATTAATCTGAATATTTTACTAACATGGTTTTAAATCAAATTTATGAATAAACAATTATTGCTAGATAAAATACTAGTCACGCTTGAAGCCGTTCGTCAGCAAGCGATTAGTGCAGCAATGGAGGCCTATAAAACCGCGACGGCTGATGAAAATGTAGCTGAAAATAAATACGATACACTAGGTTTGGAGGCCTCTTATTTAGCGCAAGGGCAGGCTCAGCGAGTTGCAGCGTGTGAGGAAGATATCGCCGCGTACAAACTGCTGGTTAGAGGTGACATTTCTGAAATTTCATCTATTTCAATAGGTGCGCTTATTCATATCATTAATGAGCTGGGTGTCGAGCAAAAGCTATTTCTAGGGCCTAAGGCCGGAGGGTTGACGGTTTCTTATTCTGAGAACAATATAGAGCAAGACATCAAAATCATAACGCCATCGTCACCCATTGGCGTGGCTTTATTAAAGCGAGAAGAGGGCGATGAATTTGATTTAGTCGTTGGAGGTAATATACATCGTTATGAAATTATAAACGTTTATTGAAGGGGGGGAATGCAACCAACCCGTAAAGGTCGATTGCTAATTGCTAATTTTAAGCTGGGGTATGTACGCTTCTTTTCGCTTTTGCTCTCAGGCTTATCTGCTTATTATCATTGGAATTAAGTGTAATTCCTTTATTGATGATGAATGAAAACGCTGTTGCTAAAGCCATAACAACGATCAAACTAGTGACAAATGGAAATCCGAACATAATTTATACCTCTATAATCTATTTTATTTTCAATTAAAAATCTTTGTGTGACTTGGTGAAAACTAATCTAAATCATCAGTATCTAAGTTCAAATCACTTGTTTTTAAGTTTAAATCAAACCACTTCATAAACGTTTCAATGAATAACATATTTGTTACCTCGTGTGTCGGTGTTTAGTGACCTATATAAGCTCCTGGATTTGTGTAATGGCGCTTAAAGTGTTTGTCTTGTGTTTTTACCTAAACTATCGATTGAATTGTTTAAATTAAAATACATCCGTTTATCTGTTAAGGTTCTGTTTTGGAACCTTGGGTTAATATTACGGTTCCATTGTGGAACCTGTCAAGCTATAATTTGCTTATATTAAAAATAATAACGAATATAGTTCGTTTTCAAATTGATAGGGGTATGTATGCGTTGGGAAGAAATTGATACTCAGGTATGTTCTATTGCTAGAGCTTTGGCTGTTTTTGGTGATCGTTGGACCTTGCTCATTATTCGAGACTCATTTAGAAAAATACGCCGATTCTCTGAATTTCAGGCTTCCTTAGGTATTACGAAGCATCGACTCTCTGATCGCCTTGTTCGCTTAGTAGAAGAAGGGGTGTTGGATAAAGTGCTTTATGATGAGAAACGTTCTCGATATGAATACCGTTTAACTCAAAAAGGACTAGATCTTTATCCTGTACTCATGACGATTGTTCAATGGGGCGATCAGTGGGCGTGTGATGGGGATGGCGCGCCGATAAATTTTATTCATGAGAGTTGTGGGCAAGTAACACACCCTAAGTGTGTCTGTAATGTCTGTAATGAAGAAATACATGCAAAAGAGCTGGTGCCTGAAGTGGGAGCAGGCATAACGAAAAAGCTTGAACGTGGTGAAATTAAGGCGAATAAAGACCTGTATAAAAATTTAAAAGGTGGGCCTCATGGTGGTTGAAATAGTCGGTCGTTAGAAGAGACAGTAACAGGAAGGGATGATGTGGAAAATTCCGAACACAGACCGCCTTTTTGAATTATAGAGTTCGACACTAGTTACGTCAGTCGTTATTTTATGGTTAGAACCTGAGCTTAATTATTAGGGTCGCGGTAAGATTATCGCTTGTGATGAGTGGAGTTAATGCAGACTAGTAAATCACTTAAATCATTGTTGGAATGTGTGTTACACAACCCAACAACGCTTTCTATATACCGAGTTAATGTATTTTAACTGTGACTGCCCTTATATTAGCTTTGTCAGAGAGAGTCTAGATTTAAAAATACAGGCACAATTAATCGTTGTCATTAATTACTTTTTTCTGCATCGCATCAAAATAATCATCCATTTCGGCATCATCTTTAAATATAGGGACAGACGGCAGCGCTTTCACTATATCGAGCACCTTTTGTATCTGAGGCTGTAGGTGCATCATAGCAAACTGCCCCTCTTGGCTTTTGAGTGTTTTAGAAGCTTTAAATAAAACCCGCAAACCCGCACTACTAATGTATTCGAGCTTAGTCATATCTAACGTTAGCATCTTAATATTCTTCGTTAGCGTTACATCAAGCATTTCTTCAAGTTTAGGTGACGTATTTGTATCAAGTCGGCCAATCAAATACACTTTTATGTTGCTACTTGCTTGATTAACGACATCAATGGTTAAAGACATTATATGTACCCCTATTTTTTAGTTTTTATTTGCTAAATAGCAACTCACAGTAAAACGATTTTCCCCAGAAACAAATTCGTAAAAGCACTCATCACTCATTTCTTTTACCAAATGAATTCCTAGCCCTCCCACGGGTTCGTCTTCTTCTGGTATACCTAAGCGCGCCTCACCGGATTCAAGCGGGTTAAAGGCCGTAGCGCTATCAACAAACGTCATATTTATTAACGCGTCATCATGGTCAATTAATAACGATATACAATGATCACCTTCAGCATAGCCATAATTTATGACGTTCACTATTATTTCTTCCGCAATTAACTCTAAATTCATTAATAACGATTCTGGTAATTGGTATTCACAAAGATAATCACTTAAAGCCTGATTGATGATGCAAAGCTCCTCTTTGTTATTTTTAATATTGATTACTTTCTTAAATGTTTCATTCATACCTTTCCAATGTACCGCTAATAACGTTAAATCATCTGCAGGTTCCGCTTGACCAACAAAGTCATTTAATGAAATTAAAGTGTTTGATATCAATTCACTCGGACTAGAAGAAATACCTGCATTCAAACTTTGTATTATACGAGCTTCGCCGAATAGCTCATTATGTGTGTTCGCAGCCTCATCTAAGCCATCCGTATAAGCAAAGAGACTTGCGCCTTTTTCCAGTGTCATATTCAGGCATTCAAAGTCATAATGATAAAAACCAAGAGCAGGCCCATTAAATTGCTCTATCTGCTCCAAGCTCATATCTGAGCGAAGGTAAAAAGGCATGGGGTGCCCGGCACTTGCCAGCTGCAATTCACCTGTTTGTATATTGAGTGTACCCACTAGAACGGTCACAAACATACAGGCGTCATTATCTTCAACTAATTGTTTATTAAGCTGTGTGAGTACTTTTGCAGGGTTCGTTGTTTGTTCAATAATGGTTCTTATTGCGGTAACAACACGTGCCATAAAAATTGCAGCAGCCACCCCTTTATCAGAAACGTCACCAATGACGAAGCACAAATATTTTTCATCTTCTTGTAAATTGTAATAATAAAGATCGCCCCCCACCTCTTTTGCGGGCTTTAAATACGCAGACAATTGAACGCCAAGATGTGCGTCGTTAATTTCTTGCGCTTCAGGGAGCAGGCTTTGTTGAATTTTACTGGCGGTTCTTAAGTCGCTATTTATTCTTTCGCGTTGTTGGGTTTCGTACTTCAACTCCTCAATATAATTACCCAAACTTATCTGCATTTTTGAAAAGCTTTGAGTAAGCGAACCTATTTCATCCTGTCGCGTTGAAAGTGGGAGTTTATAATCTAAATTGCCTTGCGCGAGTTCCTGTGTCGCTTCATCTAATGCTTTAAGAGGAAGAAACTGGCGTCGGGTCACACTCCAAATTACCAGAATTAATAAGACTATTCCCAAGCTCATTTGAGTAATGCGCTCTGTACTATACGTCTTTAGTTGATTAGTTAAACTAGCATCTGAATAAGCGACAAGCAAAGTCCATTCTGTATCTCCAAGCGGAGCATAGCTGATCCAACAGTCTTCTTGCATTCGAGCACAAAAAGTTGAAAAGCTGCCTGATTCTTTAGATTTAATCTCAGCCAGCATTTTAAGAAAAAATGCTGGACGTTCCTTTTGTTGCTCTAAACCGATTTCATACAATTGTTGTAGCATCATTTCTTCATCATGGCCGCTTATGATGTGTCCATTAGGTGTAATGGCATAAATAGACATGTCTTGTTTGTCTTCCATGCTAGCTAAAAGCGTTTTTATCCTAGAGACGGTGAGATCTATCGTGATTAATATCAAACCACCTGCATGCTTGAAAGGCGCTAGGAAAGTAATCATTAATACATCCCCGGCCCCCTTATCAAAATAGGGCTCTGTCCAGCTTGGGCTTTCTAAGCTCAGCGCCTGTTGGTACCAATCTTTTGAGCGAAGGTTATATTCGGTACTAGCGAGGTTAACAAAATTAATTTCATGGTCTTCTCGATAATAATACGACGCGTAAGACTCACTCACCCTGTCACTATCAACGACGACGGCCATGCCATAAGCATGTTTATTCTGTTGCAAAGCCGTTTTGACCATCGACTCGAGCTTATTCTGTGAAGGTGAAATCTGTTTGATTAAAGCAGCGGTTAAATTTGCTTGGTTTTGCAGGTTATCAAGAATATCTGAAACGGTTTGCTCATTGGATGATACTTCGAAATCAGCTAACTGACGAAGCTGCTTATTCAGCAGCTCTTTTGTTAATAAGTAATCATACGTATTAATAACCGTAAAAATAGAAAGTACACCAAACGTAACCCAAAGAACCATCCGGGTTGTTAAACTGATTTTAACCATTTGTTTGACTCTAAAATACTTTCGGTGAGTGAGCGATCAGTACTTAATTATTGTTTAAGATAAGGATACTTTCCAGACGAATATCAATAAAGCCTTTTTAAAAAGAGTATACAGAAGACAAACGCCTTTAATGTGAGCACACGGACATCACACATATCGGTAAATTAATGAAACAGCAAATTTACGTCCCCGGTGTAAAGTTAAGTAGTTATTCGCAAAGCAAAATGGTGCTCTTTGAACTTTTATGCATTGGTTGATCTATATTTAAATGATATCGCTATTAACTCATAGTCAGCGGTTTTACTGCATTCTTAAAGGGAGTACTCTTGCTCACTTTCGGTAGTTTGTTGGATGTTTGAAATGGTTGAATAATCCTAATCTGTGCATGTATATCGGGCATAATAATTACGGTCAGTTGAGTCAAAACCTATAAAATAAGGCTTGAATCGACATAATTAAAGTCATTTTTTATTTTGAGACTTTAATGGAAACACCATTAATTTCAGCACTTGTTATATTGATTTCATACTCATCGCCTTCTTTCTCTATTTGATGCATTTTCAGTAATAAAAAAGCATGATCTCTGGCAAACCATAAAAACGTCTTACGTTTCTTTGTTGCTGCCCTGACTTTTTCAACTAAGATGCTATTTAGCTTTCCAAGTGCCGTTTGGAGTGGTTCTTCACGTAAAACTCGGAAGTGACTGTCTTTTACTTTTCCTTTATGGACGATGGGGTAAACCATATCTTGTTTGCCAGATTTTACGTCTACTAGCATCTGTAATTGATAGCTCAGACGATCTTGGCTGTTTACGGGGACTGCTTCTAAGGTCCATTTTTTGTCTTTGTAGGAGCTTTGAACTGTTTTTTGTTGCCAATTAAAAGATACTTTTCTTTTTCGATTCGAGGCTAAAAAGGGCGAAAGCTTGTACTGGTAGTTTAGTGGCGTAATATGATCATTTTGCCAGCTGAAGGTGGTTGACTCTTTTATATCGGCTGCTATTGATTCTACATCAAAACGATATAGCCATTGGCCATTCTTGAGCTGTTTTAATTCACGTACGGCTTCGCCCGTCATACTAAGGCCTTTCTTTATTTTGGCGGTGTAAGTTGCTTTATGGGGAATGAGCTCAGCGCTAAACGCTGATAGAGAGAGTAGGTATGATAGAAACAGAAGTATGAAGGCAGGCATAACGGTACCTTTCCGAGATGAGCAAAATTAATTATAGCCCGGAAAATACTTCGATTTTCAAAGCTACATAATTTATAAAACAATATTGAATATAGAACAGTCTAGTGGATAGTTTGCGGGCTTTCGAGTATTAGACCTGTTTTCGGTAAAGTTTTTTCGTCTAAAAGTGCATGACTGGCATCCATTGTTAATCGACCTTCTAAAAACCATTTAACGGCTATAGGGTAAATAATGTGCTCTTGCTGCTGAATGCGCTTTGCTAGTGTCTCAGTCGTGTCTTGCTTAAGAATTGGAACCGTTGCTTGAATAATATTAGGGCCGCTATCGAGTTCTGCCGTGACAAAGTGAACGGTTACACCATGTTCTTCATCTTCAGCCTCAATCGCGCGCTGATGCGTGTTCAATCCGGGGTACTTTGGTAGCAGTGAAGGGTGAATGTTTAGCATTTTCCCTTCATAGCGGCGTACAAAGCTTTCAGTCAGAATACGCATAAACCCCGCTAAAATGATTAGATCGGGTTGATATTGTTCAATTTGACGAATTAATTCTCCATCAAATATATCACGATTATCATATTTCTTATGGTCAACAATATGCGTATCAATTCCTGCTTTTTTAGCGCGTTCTAGACCGAGCACGTTTGCTTTGTTTGAAATAACGGCTTTGATGCTACCGGTTATTTCTTCTTTTTCAACGGCATCAATTAAAGCTTGAAGATTGCTGCCGTTACCTGAAATGAGTACAACAATAACCGGATCTCTACCTTCCATTACAGCAACCTCAACTTAAGCATCTAAACCACGCAATTCAACTTGGTCTTCATTGGCTTCAGCGTTTTCAATGGAACCGATTTTCCAGGCCTTTTCGCCTTCAGCTGCAAGTAATTTAATTGCTGCATCTGCTTGATCTGCCGGAACAGCAATCACCATACCGACACCGCAATTAAAGGTGCGATACATTTCAGTGCTATCTACGTTGCCAGCGCTTTGTAACCATTTAAACACTTCTGGAAACTCCCAGCTGTTTATATCAATAACGGCTTTAGCACTGTCAGGTAAAACACGTGGAATATTTTCAAGTAGACCACCACCGGTGATATGTGAAAGGGCATTCACGGGTAAGGCTTTGATTAATTTAAGCAAAGGTTTTACATAAATTCGAGTAGGCGCCATGAGTGCACTAGCTAGATCTGTATCACCCATTTTTTGGTCAAGCGCTACGCCAGACACTTCAATAATTTTACGAATTAATGAGTAGCCATTTGAGTGAGGGCCGGAAGACGCAACACCAATTAAGGTATCGCCAGCTTTAACATTTGAGCCATCAATGATTTTTGACTTTTCGACGATGCCGACACAAAAACCACCTAAATCATAGTCATCGCCTTCATACATGCCAGGCATTTCAGCGGTTTCACCACCGACAAGAGAGCAGCCAGACATATCGCAGCCATCACCAATGCCTTCGACAACATTCGCGGCAATATCAATATTTAATTTTCCGGTAGCGTAATAATCCAGAAAGAATAGCGGCTCTGCGCCACCAACGATTAGGTCATTAACGCACATGGCAACTAAATCGATGCCAATGGTGTCGTGTTTGTTAAGCATCATGGCTAAACGTAGCTTTGTTCCAACACCATCAGTACCTGAGACAAGGACAGGTTCATCATATCCTTTTGGTAATTCAAACATTGCACCAAAACCACCTAAACCGGCCATAACCTCAGGGCGGCGAGTACGTTTAGCGACCCCTTTGATTCGCTCAATGAGCGCGTTGCCTGCATCAATATCGACGCCAGCATCTTTGTAGCTTAAAGAAGGTGATGAGTTTGAGTTGGTGTTGTCTGTCATAATTTGAATAACCTAATGAATGAGCATCATGCTACGGAGCGCGGATTCTACCAGTTGTTGTAGAACTCGCCAAACTCTCTTTGTAACAGAACGGTTTTTTTTAGAAACTTTCATTAAATACAAGTGAATATAAGTGATTAAATATTACTTAAAAGTATAAATATTAGCGTATGGATCTGAAGTTTTCGTGTCTTGATATGAGTTATTTAATGTTTGTTTATCAACCACTTAATTAGTTTTTCTTTAAGTGTTTCTGGTTCGATAGGTTTGCTTATGTAGTCATTCATACCAGAAGTTAAACATTTTTCCTCATCGCCTTTCATCGCATTGGCTGTCATGGCAATAATTGGAGTCGATTTCGCAATTTTGCCGGCTTTTCCACGTCTTATTGCTTCGGTTGCGGTATAGCCATCCATTTCAGGCATTTGGCAGTCCATAAAAATGATGTCGTAAGCTTGGTCTTGGTCAGCATCTTTCAATATTTTAAGTGCATCTAAGCCGTTAACGGCAATGTCACAATTGAGACCAATTGCTCCAAGAAGGCCTTCGACAATTAATTGGTTTATATGGATGTCTTCTACCAATAATATACGTGTATTGGCGGGCCAAGAAATTTCGGTAGTATTTTCATTATGGTGGTCACTTGTATGAATGTTTTCGAATTGTTCATCGACCTCACTTTTAAGAGAGGCATTTGAAACGAGTGAAAGCGCATTCCGTAAGCTTGAATCAGTCAGAGGTTTGAAGAGGTAGGACTGGAAACCTTTAGCTTCATAAAAATGTTTGTCATGAGACGAGGATAAAGCTGTCATAGCAATCAATTTGAAGCGATCAAAACTATCGTTTTTACGGATTTTGGTCGCGAGTTCTAACCCGTTCATCTTAGGTAGTTGCATATCAATGAAAATGATAATTTCTTGATCAGACAGCGTCACTTTTTCCAATAGAAGAAGTGCTTCAGAGCCCAATGACACTTCTTGAGTATGTACGTCTAATCGAGCTAATTGTGAAGATAGAACCTTTCTACTTGCTTCATTATGGTCAACGATAATAGCACTAGTCTCATTTAAGTTTATAGCTGGTAGCAATGGCTGTGGACTTGTACTGGGTAGTAATCTGATCGTAAATTTAAAGCTACTGCCTTCGCCTTCCTCGCTTTTTGCATGGAGATCGCCTCCCATTTGTTTACATAACCGTTTTGCAATAGCTAGCCCTAAGCCTGTGCCACCATATTTGCGAGTGGTTGAGGCGTCAACTTGAGTAAAGGATTCAAAAACTTTATTGAGCTTGTTTTGTTGAATGCCAATGCCAGTATCTTTAACTTCGCATAAAAGGTTGAGTGATTCGTCAAAGTCTTCATAAAGGCTGGCTGTAATAATGATTTCGCCATGCTGGGTAAATTTAATGGCGTTACTGACTAAGTTGGTCAGTACTTGACGAATTCGGCTGGGATCGCCTTTTACCATAGCGAATTCAATTTGGGTTGTATCCAATATTAATTCTACACCTTTGTCTTGAGCTTGTTTGCCAAAGGTTTCTGTTAAAGTACCCAGCATTTTGGATAAATCGAAATCAATATCTTCAAAGTCAACTTTTCCTGATTCAATCTTAGAAAAATCTAATATATCGTTGATTAGGGTAAGTAAAGAGTCGGCACTTGATTTAGCGAGAGAAGCTTTATGTATTTGATCAGTAGTTAGTTCGGTATCCATTAACAAGGTCAGCATACCGAGTACCCCATTCATAGGGGTTCTGATTTCATGACTCATACTTGCAAGAAATTCAGATTTTATTTTAAGGGCTTCTTCTGCAACGCGTTTTTCATCTTCAAGTGCGATTTGTTTAAACTCTAAATTATTTGCGAAATCTGCAAGTTGTATTTCATACTTTTTTGTTTCAGTGATGTCTTCAATACAGATAAAAAAACCTTGAACAATTTTTTGTTCATTAAAATCGGGTAAGTAGTTTGCTTTTATATGCTTAGAAGGCTGATTATTCATCGTTACTGCGTTTTCAAATTGTACGGGTTTACCTAACAACACTTGGTCAATGTAGGGGCATATTTGTTGATAAATCTTGTCGTCAATAACGTCTGACATAAGACGGTCAATGTAATGTTGTGTTGGTAGTTTATGCCAATCCTTATATCGCTTGTTTACGAAACGGTAGTACCTTTGATTATCTACATAAGCGAGAAGCATCGGAGAAGCTTCGGTGATACCGTCAATATATCTTCTGGTTTTAGTGAGCTCTGAATCCTTCAGTAACTTAGCTTTAACAAGATTATTATAGTTTTTTGCAAGTGAGCCCAGTTCATCGTTGCTGAACTCTTTTTGATTTGTTGGTTGAATAAGTTGATCACGTTGATTGACCGTCTTATTTATGTTGCTTAATGGCTTAAGTAATACTCTCCTCTGAACGATAAAAAGCGTAAAGAGCATGATTAAAATGCCCACTCCAAATAATATCGAAAATTTGATTAGATCTGCCGAAATCTGGCTTAGTGCTTCGGACTCATTGTAGGCGATAAAAATATAGTACTTCCGTAGACGGTTCACATTAGGGTTAATCATGTGAACAGGTGTTAGATTGTAGTAAATGTTATTCTTTATTAAATATTGTTTGGTATCATATGTTTGTTTTACAAGTTGTGAGTACAAGCTGTAATCTGTGGCATTTAGGCCTTTTTTTGCACTCACACCAATATTTTGGTGGTGATTATCTGCAACAATAATGGTTTTAAATTGCTCAATGATGACTAAGCGAAGTATCTTGTTTCGTGCGGCTAGTGCACCGACAACTCTAAATAAATTGGCAGGGTTAGCATTCGTTTCGGTGGCTATAATAAGCGAATCAGAAACATTTTTCGTGGTTGCTTGAAATTGATTAATGAGCGTTTTGTTTGCTTGGTATTCATATACAGAAATTAAAGCGATAAATAGCATCAAGCCCACGGCCATAATGGGAAGTGTGAGCTTAAGTGTTAGAGACGAATTTATTTTTTTAATCCATTGCATTATTTACAAATTCCGAATGAAATTATGGGTATTAAAATACCCCTTTATAGATAATGTTTGGGAATTTTTTGCAGTTATAATTAATCGCATCGATCTCTACAAGTGTCTTGCAGAGATCCACGACTGATTGCTGTAATTTTTCTGGAGATTCAAATATTTCTTTCTGTTCTGCGGTGTTTACGAGTTTCAGGTCGGATAACACGCCTACAAAGTCTTCAGTAGAAATACCTTCTCTTCGGGCCATGATGTTAAGCGCATCTTCAGGGGCCTGTTTGTAATAATCTAATGCCATTTGCCAGACTTTATGAAGCTTGGGCACAAAGTCGGGGTTTAGTGCTAATGCTTTTTTTGATACTGCAATGGTATCGATTATTTCTTTGGGTATTTCTGCGCTAGTAAATACCTTATGAAATTCATCTTGCTTAAGAATACTGAGTGAAACGGGCGGGTAGCTGACAAATGCATCTATTTTCTTATCCTGCATGAGCCTTTCACCATTCATTTGTTCAACGTTGACAATATTGACATCACTTAAATTCAAACCCTCTTTTGCCAGCGCCCTTTGGAGTAAAAATATGCCTAAGGATGAAACCTCACAGCCGATATTTTTACCTTTAAGTGAAGATATGTTTGAAAACTCTTTGCGGGCAATGATGACATCGCCGCCATTTGAATAATCAGGTACGAGTACTATTTCTAGTGGCGTATTGCTAAAAACCTGTGCTTGAACGGCCTCTATTGCGGTACTCGCCAAACCATCGGTGTAACCGTTTACAAAAGATCGTTGGGCATCTGAAAGAGAGCCTACCTGGATCAGTTTTGCATTGAGTCCGACCTCTTTAAAAAACCCTTTTTGTTCTGCTAAAAGAAGAAACTCATAGCCCGGCCAAGGGTTGATTGCAATTTCGACTGGAGGGTTTGTTTTTTGACCGCAAGCACTCAAGCATAAGGCGATGAATATAATACCTAGAAGGGAGGGCTTCATGGAGTGCTCTCTTTTTATAGACGCTGGTTATAAGGTGATGACTATATATTGGATTTTTATTAAAATTGTAGTTTAGAAATGAGATAAAGCACGTAATGATGGCTGTTTTAATATATTTATAAGCAAATAATGTTTTAACCAGTATTGGTTTATTTAAAGCGTGATACCAGAAAAAGTTTGGTAATGAATAGTGCTAGCTTTGGGGGACTTATTATCGATGGTGGTCTTGCCGTTCTTGCAATACTGTAATATTGTTTTTAGCACACAGGTTTAATGGGGGAGGTGAAATGAAATTATACGGCGTTGGGAAGTCTAGGTCATTCAGAACTGTTTGGGCTGCTGAAGAAGCAGGTGTAGATTTTGAGTATGTTGAAGTTGAGTTTGGTGGCGCGGGCGACCATGGCTCTAGAGGAAGTACTTACCGTCAATTGAACTATCAAGGTAAAGTCCCGACGATGGTTGACGGCGATTTAGTGTTAACAGAAAGTGCAGCGATAGTGAATTATATGGCAGCTAAAAATGTATCCCTAAGTTTGGTTCCTCAGCAGGGGACTGTTGAGCGAGCTTTATATGACCAACTTGCTTTTTTCGTCCTTACTGACCTTGAGCAGCCTCTGTGGACCAATGGGAAACATCGATTTGCCATTCCTGAAAAATGGCGTGTCCCTCAAATATTGGAAACAACACTGTGGGAGTTTGAAAAATCGCAAACAGCACTTAAAAATCTAATCGGCGCAACACCTGAGTTTGCCTTGGGTGATCGTTTCACCATGGCTGATGTTCTTGTGGCGCACACACTTACTTGGGCAGAAAACTTTAAGTTTGAGCTTCAAGATGGCTTTAGAGACTATAAAAACCGTATGTACGCAAGACCTGCTTGCCAGGCTGCATTAGCAAAAATTTCATAAGGTCTTATGTGAACGATAACTAGCGAGAAGGTTTAAGCCAAGTTTAATGTCACTTAACGGCCACATAAAAACTGAGAAAATGGTTTTTTATACGGCCGTTAAGTGTTTGACTGGTTTGTTTGGTTTTGGCTATGTGTGGTGTGCATTACATAGGCATATCGTTAGATTTTTTCAGCGTATTAATGTGTAGTCGCTTTTTCTCCCCATATATCTTCTAACCTTTGATCCCGACCACAACTCCAACGATAGTAGTTGTAGCGGACAGAACTTTTTTTGTAATAATCCTGATGGTAACTTTCGTTTCCCTTGATAGGATAAAATATAGAAGTATTAATAATAGGAGTCACTACAGTTTGATTTGGGAATTGGCTGACGACTTTTTTACGTGATGCTTCAGCAAGTGCTTTTTCTTTATCATTCGCAACGAAAATTGCGCTTAAATAAGTGTGGCCTTTATCGCAAAATTGTCCTCTCGCGTCGAAAGGGTCAATATTTACCCAATAATGATCTAATAAGTCTTGGTAGCTCACAACGTTTGGGTCGTAATCGACTTCAACTGCTTCGTAATGCCCGCGATGATTACCATTGTAGGTTGGGTTTTTAATAATACCGCCCGTAAACCCGGAAATAGCTTCATTAACCCCTTCAAGTTTTTCAAAGTCAGATTCAACACACCAAAAACAACCGCCTGCAAATATAGCTTTATCAGCTGTCGCGGTTGAGGCAATTGTGAATAAGCCGATTAGTAATAAAAAAAATTGAGTTTTTTTCATAAAAGTTCTCTCAAGGTTTAGTTTTAAAAATACAAGATTAATGTGCACACAGATTTTGTCGTGTAGATTATCTTTATAAAATATCCAATAAGCCTAGTTTGCATAACACAAGTAAAAAAAAGAAGCCCAAGAAGCTATTCTTTATAAAACTATGATTTATTGTGATAAAAACGTTAGATTTGAATGCTTATAAGAAAATAATAGCTTTCAGCGAGATACTTGATATTGTTTTATCTAAAGTAGACGAATATTATGTCATCACACTTATTCATAACGATCGAATGGCACCTTCATTGTCTAAATATTCAGCTTTTATATTCCTTGTTAGTTTTATTTTTGGGAGTTTTTCCCCAGTCAATGCTGTTCAGATAAATAATCTTTATTCAGCATCTGTACCGATCGCTTCTCAGCAGAAGCGAGATCGATTATTAGGCTTTGATCAGGCATTTAGTATTGTTTTGGTGAAAGCGAGTGGGCAGTTTGATAAAGTCACTGATCCAGAATTTTTAAAGGCTCTGTTACCGGCCGAACCGTTGGTTCAAACATTTAGTTATAGAGAAAACTCAGCTTACCAAGAATTTATACAAAATCAGTCTGCGCAAGATGATGATAAAGCGCCTGGCAATGTTGAGTTAGCGCCTGACAATGTTGAGTTAATGAAAATTGAAAAGTCCGAGCTAGAAGTTCCACCTTTACCTTATCTTTTAGATGTTTCTTTTGCACCTTCGATTGTTGAAGAAAAGATGGCTGATCATGGTTTGGATATTTGGGGGCGTGTGCGTCCGTCTGTACTCGTTTGGGTAGCTCACGAGCAAAAAGGTGAACGCTCAATAGTTGGAACGTCAGACGCGGGTGAGTTGGTTGAAAATTTAGTGCTTTTAGGTGAACAGCGAGGCGTTCCGCTTTATCTTCCTGTCGCTGATTTACAAGATGTCAGTGCCATAGATGTTGATGAGGTTTGGGGCTTATTCCCTGAGTCAGTTGACCAAGCTTCAGAACGCTACCGAGCTGATTCGGTGGTGATGATGAGAGTTTCTCAGTCTGGCAATGGCTTATGGTCGGGCAATTGGTTGTTGAACCTTAAGCAGACCTTAGAGGTAGGCGCTAAGTATGACAGTACATTACCTAGTTTATTAGAGGCGCTCGTCTCAGACTTGGCTGCAAAGCTATCATCACATTATGCCGTGTCTAAAATACCGGGTGAAGACGGCGGGGTGTTGAATCTTGAGGTGGATCAGGTCAGTACATTTGCAGATTATATTGAGATTCAACGATATCTCAATAACTTACCGCCCGTATCTTCAATGAATATAGCGTGGGTGCGTAGTGGTCGTGCTGGCTATCAAGTGACCTTGATTGGGTCAAAGGATCAGTTCTTTGAACATGTAGATTTAGGCGGACGACTAAAGAAAGATTTACGCGTTAGGTCGTCGCGCAGTGCCGAAGAAGAGGCGAATGACGAAGAGCCCATTCTAGAAAGAGAAGGCGGCGAGGTGAGTGATGAAGAGGGGCAAGGCGATGTGTATCAAGACAAACAAGCAGCTTTGTTTGAAGAGCCTACTATTGAAGAAGATATTTTTACAAGTAATACTGAGTATTATATTTGGTCCTCTGATAATGCTTTGTTTTCAGATAAATCTCAAAATATAGATCAAAAATAACAACCCAGGCATATTTGATGTTACCTGCAAATCAGATTCCCAATGTTTTAACGGTCATACGAATTATTTTAATCGTACCCTTTGCTGTATTTGTATTTCAGCATCAATACATTGAGGCTTTGGTCATTTTTTTCTTCGCAGGTTTATCAGATGGGGTTGACGGCTTTTTAGCGCGCCAGTTTAATTGGAAGTCTCGTTTTGGTGCAATCGCTGATCCGTTAGCCGATAAACTACTCTTAATCACAGCTTACGTTATGTTGGCTTGGACGAGTCAGATACCTATTTTGCTGGTTTGTTTAATATTAGGGCGTGATCTTATTATTGTTTGTGGCGCGCTTAGTTATCATTATTTTATCAGTCACTATGAGATTAAACCGTCGTGGTTTGGTAAAGCTTGTACGTTGACCCAAATTATTTATGTGTTGGTAGTAATCGTGAAACTTGCTGAAATTCCAATGCCTGAGTTCGTTGTGATTTATGGGCTATGGGTAGTGGCTGGAATAACTCTATTTAGTGGCTTGCACTATATTGGTGTTTGGACATGGAGAGGCTGGCATGTACTCAAAGCTAAATAGAGCAAGTCCAAATGAACAGTTAGCGTTGCCGGTGTTGGAGAGGCAAGATGCATCTTTTGATAACTTCTTAGGTGATGCGAATAGAAAATGTGTCATGCTATTGAAGCAAGCACTTGAGCAGCATGACGAAACGCTGATTTATATTGCAGGCCCAAGCGGTTCGGGAAAAACCCACCTGATGTATGCGGCGATGTCATATTTTGAAGCACGCCATGAAGGGCTAGCATGTTATTTTTCAATGGAAGAATTTGCTGAAAGTGATGATGTCGATGCTTTATTTGAAGGGCTTGAGAGTTTTTCATTGGTCGTGCTAGAAAATATAGATAGCTGGTTAACAACAAATGATCGTGAACAAAGCTTGTTTAACTTATTTAATCGCTTCAAAATGACGGGCCAGCAATTATTACTGAGTTCAAAGTCAGTACCGGAACATTTAGCCGTTGTATTGCCAGACTTGAGCTCACGATTGAAGTCAGGGTTGTTACTAACCTTGGTTTCGCTTATTGATCAAGAAAAAGAAGCATTGCTCAGAGATTTAGCCATACAGAAAGGCTTGCGTTTAGAGGAGGAGGTGTCTTCTTATATTATTAAACGCAGTGGACGAAATTTAAGCGAGTTAGTTGATGTGTTAGATACTTTAGATCAAGCATCTTTAGTTGAAAAGCGTAAACTAACCGTACCATTTGTTAAAAAAATTCTTCAATGGTGAGACGTATTAATGATACGTAGGTCATCATTTTATAGCATAAAAAGAGGAGTAAGATCATGATTCGTGTCGTTTTTAATCAAAAAGGGGGCGTTGGTAAATCGAGTATAACGTGTAATCTGGCTGCTGTAAGTGCATCAGAGGGGCGTCGCACTTTGGTTGTTGATCTTGATCCACAAGGTAATTCTACACATTATTTAATGGGCCACCCTGCAGTAAGTTTGAAAAATAATGTCGCAGATTTTTTTGAGCAGACCCTGTCTTTTAATATGTTTCAAAAAGACCCTGTTGAATATGTACATGCTACGCCTTTTGAAAATCTGTTTGTATTACCCTCCAATCCTGAATTAGATTTTTTGGCCGGTAAGCTTGAAGCAAAGCATAAAATATTTAAGTTAAAAAATGCACTTAGAGCGCTAGAAAATCAGTTTGATGAAATTATTATCGATACGGCACCCGCACTAAATTTTTATACCCGCTCAGCGTTAATTGCGACAGATAAAGTGCTGATTCCTTTTGATTGTGATGATTTCTCTCGACAAGCACTTTACCACATACTAGGTGAGTTGCAGGATATTCAGGAGGATCACAATGAAGGTCTGGAAGTTGAAGGGATTGTCGTTAATCAGTTTCAGCCTCGCGCAAGTTTACCAACTAAGCTGGTTCAAGAATTGATTGATGAAGGTATGCCGGTGTTACCTGTTAAGCTAACTTCGTCTATTAAAATGAAAGAGTCTCATCAAGCTTCGAAGCCGTTAGTTTATTTTGCACCAAAGCATGCGTTGACGCTTCAGTTTCAAGAATTATTTCAACATTTATGTGAAGAAAAAGCAGAGGTTGAAGAAGTTAGCATTTAGTTGATCACTTTGATTAACGGGGAGTAGGGATGCCTGGTACTTTTAAAGTAAGGGGCCAGTTATTCTTCCGTATTGGCGGTGCGTTAATGATCGCCAATGCTTTTTGGATGGCCGCTTCTGCTCATCATTGATTTATGACCATTCCTTCTGATTTGGTAGCAACAGGCGCACCGAATAATCATTTTATTCATGATGTTGCAACGGTGTACCTTACACTTGGGTTCGGTTTAATTTGGTGTGCCCGAAATCTGGAAAAGTACCGTCCAGTTTATCTTGGTATCACCTTCTTTATGGCTGCGCATGCTGCTAGTCACATGCTTGAAATGCTCTTTGGCCAATTACCTCGTTCTCATTGGTGGATTGACTTTCCTTTAGTTTTTTGCCTGCTATTTTGCTAGCTATCGTAGCCATTCCTGTTGTATGGCATAATCTTTAAGCTAGATAAATATCCATTATTTTTTATAATAGCGCCAGAACTCTGCTTGGTTGAATCCCTGAATGGGGTGGTTGTTTACTAAAAGGAAAGGGGTTCCACGCCCGCCTAATTTATCGAAGTAGCTTCTTGCTGCTGCCGATTTTTCAATATCAAATTCCATAAATGGAATGCCTTGAGCAGATAAAAACTTTTTTGCATTGAGGCAGTTAGGGCAATAAGTTGCACTGAACATGATCACTTTCTTAGCTTGTTGTTCATCACTTTTGTTAGCGGTTGTGGTATGAACAGAAGCCGAAGTTTTAAAGTCTGCAACACTAATAATAGAAAAAGTTAGAAAAGATAATAGTACTAGTAGTTTTATCATGAAAATCTCGTCAAAAAACGTGGTCATCGCTATAAATATATAAGCTATGACCCACTATTTCTTAGAAAGTTTCTTTTGAAGGGGTAAATTGACACTAATATTTTTTTCGAGCAATAAACGTCGCTCTTTTTGGTGCTGGGTAGCCCTCTATGGTCAAATTTAGATCGTTTGGATCTAAGAAATCTTTAAGGGATTGGTATTGCATCCAATCTGTAGAATGCTGTTCCTCTAGGGTTGTTTGATTACTTTCGACACAGGCGATATTTTCGAAGCCTGCACGCCTAAGCCAGAGTTCCAGTGTTGAAACGCTGGGGATAGACCACACATTACGCATCATGGCGTAACGATCTTCGGGCATTAATGTATAACCTAATTCGCCTTCACATACCAAAGTCTCAAGTATAAGCTCTCCACCTTTTACTAATGTATCTCTGAGTTCTATCAGGTGATCAATAGGCGATTTACGGTGGTAGAGCACGCCCATCGAAAATGTCGTATCGAATGCGCCTAACTTTTCAGGAACGTCTTCCATTCTCACCGGTAATAAATGAATAGGGGCTTTTACGCCGCAGTATTTCTTTAATGCTTCAAATTGAAATAGAAATAGAAAATTCGGGTCAATACCAATGACTTGCTGGGGCGCTTCGTCGAGCATTCGCCAGCAATGGTAACCTGAGCCACACCCTACATCGAGAACAAGACGGTTTTTTAGGGGGCTGATATGTTCTTTAATACGGTCCCATTTCCAGTCAGAGCGCCACTCGGTTTCGATGTGAGTACCAAATAATTCATAAGGGCCTTTACGCCAAGGCATCAACCCTTTCAAACCCTCATCTAATTGTTTTTGGGTTGCCTCGTCCAACGCTGTCTTTAGGCTGGCGCCAACACGTGCCTGGTTTAAATGGATTTGGTCTGCTTGAATATCGGGTAATTGGTCGAATGCTGCCTGCCAGCGCTTCAGGTCGCCATGAGGGTTCTCTTGTAGTTTTTGTTTCAACAACGGAATCAAAGTATCTAACCAGGGAGCAAGCTGGTTGGTTTTCATAAATTCAAACAGGTCATCAAATAGTGGGTAAAAATTCATTTCTTAGGGCTACTCTTTTGTGTTCATCTGTTTGGTTTATGGGGGCCGTAAAACTCAAATCGTTAGGTTTTAAAAGCAATGAGTGACATAAAATTAAAACATTGATACCAAAGGTGTACCGTATCAAAACCCGTATTGCTAAGTCTTGTTTTATGCTCTTCTAGGGTATTTGGCAATAATACCTGCTCCAAAGCAGAGCGTTTTTGGCTCACCTCGAGATCACTATAGCCATTTGCTTTTTTGAACAGCCAATGCAACTCTTCCAAATGACTTTGCTCAGATTTTTCATCAAAACAAATCTTTTCAGAAAGTATTAATACGCCACCTGGGAGCAGGGCATTCTGAATTTTTTTAAGTAAGCTGTCTCGATCTTTTGGCGGTAAAAATTGCAAGGTAAAATTGAGGGTGACCACTGAACAGGGCTTGAAGTCTAAGTTACGAATGTCTGCACAAAGCTGTGTGACGGGCGTGGTGTCATTATCGAGTTCAATGTAGTGATTGCATCGTTCAAGCATTGAAGGTGAATTATCTACAGCCACTAATTTGCATTGTTTGTTTTTGAGGCCATGGCGCATGGCAAGTGTGGAAGCGCCTAAAGAGCAGCCCAAGTCATAACAATATGAGTTTTCTTGTGCGTATTGTTCTGTAATTAAGCCAATCATCGGAATGATCGTAGTATAGCCCGGCACCGAACGTTTAATCATATCGGGGAAAACCCGTGCAACGGCGTCATCAAAAGAAAACTCGTTTACTTTCTCATGGGGAAAAGCATAAATTGTGTCGGGGCCTGGCTTCTTCATAACTCGCTCGTACGTAAATTAATTGCACCGAATTCCACGGTTTTTGTAGTCAACCAATAAACCTTGCATCGCCGGATCATTATCAGAGGTCACAAATAAATAACTATCGTTGCAAACGGCGGTTTGATCAGATGATTTATGCGATAAACGATAAGATTTATCGTCCATATTTTCAATGAAAATAACTTTATAGCCCGCGATGGGCGCATCTGTTTTGTTTTTGCTGTGTTTGATCGCACCGCTTATGTCCAATGCAATCACTGTGATGATTATGGTGGCAAAAATAATAAGTACCACGGTTGATATTTTAACGGTATCAGGTGTTGTCGTAGTCATGTTGAGATCCAAGTGATTTTTATATCGTGCTTTAGTTTTAAATACAAATAATAGGTTTGTTTAAGGAAAAAGTTTTAAGGGTGCTTCATCTAATAAAGCAAACTGTTCGCGTAACTCTAATATGTGCTCAGACCAAAATCGCTCGGTATTAAACCAAGGGAAGTGCATGGGGAATGCAGGGTCAGTCCAGCGTCTCGCAAGCCAAGCAGAATAATGCATCATACGCATAGTTCGCAGTGTTTCGACCAACCTTAACTGTGCAGGGTCGAACGTGCAGAACTCTTCATAGCCTTCAATTAATTCAACCAGCTGTTTTGTTTTAAGGGCATGGTCACCTGAAAGCATCAGCCATAAATCCTGAATAGCAGGCCCATTACAGCAATCATCAAAGTCTACAAAATAAGCGAGCTCATCTCGCCATAGAATATTTCCAATATGGCAATCGCCATGCAGTTTTATTGGGGTGTAATCAACGCCCTTCCAAATCGTTGACATTTTATCAATCAGGTCAGCACTAAGTGTCTCGTAAGCTTTTAATAAAGACAAAGAAAGAAAGTCATTGTCGAGTAAAAATTGGCGGCTATTTATCGCCATTGCTTCCATTGAAAAATGCTTGCGGTGCTTGAATGTGTCCGTGCCACTGGTTTGGTGTATTCGGCCAATATTTCTGCCAATACGGAACAGTGTATCAGGAAACTCTATTTCTGGAGCATGACCTCCTTGGCGTTTAAACATCGTAAAGCGAAAGCCTTCATACTCGTGCAATGTTTTGCTATTAATCTCAAGTGGCGGCACGACGGATATATCGTTGTCTAATAACGCTTTCGTGAACTGGTGTTCTTCCATAATGGCTTCAGTTGTCCAGCGTTGAGGACGATAAAACTTAACGATTAAAGGCGTTTTATCTTCAATGCCAACTTGATAAACCCTATTCTCATAACTATTAAGCGTCAGAATGCGCGAGTCACTGAGTAGTCCAAGGGACTCAACAGCATCCAATACAAAATCCGGCGTTAGTTTAGCGTAGGGATGATCCAAGTGATTCGTCCTAAGTGAAGGTTTAATAAAAGAGCGATTAAAAACGCGCGCATTGTAGCATGGTTTCACTTGACGAGTATTCGCAAGTAGAGGCGGTGGCAAGAGAAATATCTGATGCCACTCCGGTTCAAACTTCACATTGACGTAGAAAAACGGCTTCTGTACTCCTGCATAGTTAACCCAGTTAAGCGTTTGAATAGTCGCCTAAAAGAAGTCGGATCTTCATACCCTACATCCCAAATCAAATTGTTGATGGCTCTACCTGTAGACTCAAGACCAATCTTTACTTTTTCAACTCGAAACCTTTGTAAATAGGATAAGGGGGTCTCACCTGTTGCCTTTTTAAAACGACGGCAAAGTTGCCGTTCACCAAGACCTGTATTCATTGCAAGCTGTGAAACATTCAGCTCTTCATTAAAAGACGTTTCAATCACTTTTTGAAGCTTGGATACCAGTATATCTTTATGCTTAGTCTGAGGATGAAATATGGAAAATCGACTCTGATTGTTGAGGTTAAGCTCAACCATCATCAATTTACCGGTAGCTAAAGCAAGTTCACGACTATGAAATCGATGTACGAGATAAAGGGTTAGTTGCGACGCAGCCATAGCGCCACCTGCGCTAACAATGTCGCCATGATCAATGAGAAGTTTGTTAGTATCAAATGTTACATTTGGAAAGAGTATGTCTGCTGTTTCTTCTGAGGCCCAATGGCAAGTTAGGGTTCGTCCTGCAGTAATGTCAGAAGAGGCTAAAATAAAGTTCCCAGTACAAATACTAGCAATAGTGGTTCCTGCCTTGTGCCATTCCTTAAGGACGGTAAATAATCGAGACATTTTATCTAACAGCTTTTGAGAATGTGAAGGTGTTAAAATAGACTCAAAGGCGCCGGGTAAAATGACAATGTCAGGCCTTTTACAATCCTGAATTTTTATAACAGGTCCTATCTGGCTGCCATTGTAGGCTTGAACAGTCCCTTTAAGCCCTATTAACTGGTAGTTAAACAAAGGGGTTCGCGTGTCAAAATATCTTTTGAGCGTGTAATTAGCTGCAATGAGTAAGTCGGTGACCGCAAAAACACTCGAAGCCTGACAGCGTTCATTAACCATAATACCCACGTTTAACAAGTGCATTCCTCTTCATCTATATAGTGTATTACCAAGCATGACACATATTTAGTAAAACTTCATGAGTCTGGTTAGACCTTATTAAGGCCAAAAAGAATATTTTAATATATAAGTACATAACAGCCTTATAAAGGTCTAATTAGACTCTTAGTATTTGCTCGTACCCAACGTACTCTATCTACTTCATTAATTAAATGAAGAAGGTATTAAAATTATGAGTAACGAGGCAAAATTGCTTTCGATAGTGAACGAATTAGCGAAAGTTAAAAGTGAGCAAAATATATTAGCCGCACTTTCCATTTACCACCCAGAAATAGAGTTGGTTTCACCAAGCTTTAATGCGCATGCAAAAGGTAGTGAAGAAGTAGAGCTACAACTCAATGTGTTTTTTAGTTTATTTCCTGATTATGAGGTTTCACTAGAGCAGCATGCCATTGATGACAATGTGATGCTTGCGACAGGCCAAGTTTGGGTGACCTTGAATATTCCTGGAAAAGATTGTCCTCGTATTCAACTCCCAGTTTTTATCGAATTTCATTTTATTGAAGACAGAATATCAAAAGAAGTCTTTTTTCTTGATGCAGGTATGGTTTGTAAAAAATCTGGAGTGACACCAGAGGAATTAGCGCATGCAACCTTGTCGTTCCAAACATGGAAAAAACAGATAGCCCTTTAATTTAAAATAGGTAGAAATTTATGAATGTCCAAGCACTTGAAACTAAACCCTTGTTTAATATGCACGTCACTTTAAAAGAGCCTTTAAATATAGGGGCCAGTTATGCCGGGCATCGGATTATTTTCGATGTTGAAAGTGGTTATTTTGAAGGCGATAAACTTAGTGGATTACTCAAACAAAGTGGTGGAGATTGGTTAATGCTTCACCCCGATGGTTCATACACACTTGACGTAAGAGTGTGTCTTGAAACAGATGATGGCGCTTTAATCTATATGAACTATAAAGGGCGCTGGGTCATCCCTGATAACCTCAAACAGAAAGTACTTTCAGCCGAAACTTGCGAAGCTGTTGATAAGAATGAATATTATCTGCGAACACTCATTATGTTTGAAACATCAGATGAACGGTATACATGGTTGAATGACTTAGTGGCTGTTTCTCAGGGGTATCGAACTAAAGTGGGCATATCCTATAACGTGATGGCTGTACTGTAGTTTGAAAATGTCATGAAATTTTATAAGTATTTAATTTATAAGGTTTTTAAGGAAATATAGAAATCTTATAAGTTTGAGAAGGTTTGCGTATCGTAGTCGCCAGCTCGACATGGGTTGTCGGCTCAGAGCTGGCTGCTTACAGAAATTTTGAGCAAAAGCGAGTGTTTGATTGGGCTTAGGGCAGTATTTCCACTGAGACAGAGCGTATAATTCTATCAATTAAATGTGTCCCCTGATCCTTCTGCAAGGGATATATGAACCTATCATTAAAGCGGTTTACCTAGTGTAAATAACCAGCTTGTGTCTATGTTGCAGAAGTTACCTAACAATTTTAATTAAGGTAAATACCTATGAACCGCAATATAATATTCGTACTGCTATCACCCTGTCTGGTAGGTATATAGCCTAGCCCTATTAAACTCATGCTATAGTCAAAAATTTGGACCACAAAATGGCAATTTCCGAGCATCCCTCAAAGTTGAGTTTACCGCTGACTAACCCAGGCGTCGCCACAGTTCTGGAATACCTGATCATTAAATTCCCTTATATTGATGCTCAGATTTGGCGGCAGCGCATCACCGATGGCAAGGTACACTGCCACGATGGCTCACTGATAACGACACAATCACTCTTTCAATCGCAGCAACGGGTTTACTATTATAGGGAAGTCGATAATGAGCCCAACATCCCCTTTAAGGAAACGATTATATTTCAGGATCAGCATATTTTAGTGGCCTATAAACCCCACTTTCTAGCCGTAACCCCCGGTGGTATGTATGTAAATGAATGTTTGCAAAACCGCTTACGACTCAGCACAGGCATTGAGGCTCTACAAGCGTTGCACCGCTTGGATAGAGTTACAGCAGGCTTGGTTATATTCTCTGTTAACCCGGACACCCGACGTCGTTACCATCAATTATTTGAAACACGACAAATACACAAAACCTATCAGGCAATTGCCAAAATTAGTGACGGTGAAAACCTTATGGGTCAGGAGTGGGAAATTAAAAACCGTATCGTGCAGTCTGAACCATGCTTTCGAATGCGTGTGACCGAGGGAGAAGCCAATAGCCACACTATGATTCGATGCTTGAAACAATCTACTCAGAAGGCCTTATTTGAATTAAAACCCGTAACTGGTAAAACCCATCAATTACGCGTTCACATGCAGGCACTGGGCTGGCCCATACTAAATGACAAATACTACCCGCAGCTTCAGCCACTATCAGCGGATAACTATTCGACACCATTGCAGTTACTGGCAAAGGAACTTCAGTTTATTGACCCAGTGACTCAGCATCCAAGGTGCTTTATTTATGACAGTAACTTATCGCTACAATGAACATACTGATATCTTGTGGATTTAAACCAAATTGAACTTTACCAAACTGCTACCTGTGAGTTAAAAGCGAATCTTTTTAAGTGTGGATATCTCCGTCACATACTGAGCAAAACCGGATACTTTTTAAATCTTCGTAAACCGATTATATTTTAATTCCTCCGACCCTGTTAGTCTCTTTACTATGACAAAACACTTACCCAGCATACTTAAAAAACCCCGTAAAATTCCGGGTCGACGGTGGATGGCCCGTGCTTCGGTAGCCGTCATACTCCGCAAGAGTCAGGCACATGGTTTTGACATTCTACTGATTAAACGTGCTGAGCGTAGTGGTGACCCTTGGTCTGGTGATATGGCTTTTCCGGGCGGAAAAATGGACAGTACTGATCAAAGTATTTATCACACTGCCTTGCGTGAACTACATGAAGAAATAGGCCTCGAAGCCGGAAACCTCAAACAACTTGGGCGTCTATCAGACCAGCTAACCAAAACACACTCAGGCCTACGCCCTATGATCATCTCTCCCTTTATTTTCGAACTTAACAAACAAATCGATTTTGTACTAAACCATGAAGTCGCTGAAATAGTTTGGGTTCCGCTTACGCACTTCTCTACCTCAGTAAATCGAAAGCATATGGTGTGGAAGGTTAAAGGCTTAAAAATCAATCTTCCCTGCTATTGGTTCAAAAATAAAAGAGTCTGGGGTTTAACACTGAGAATGCTCGATGAGCTCGTCGCTAAATAATGAATTAATAACATTACCTAGCGGAGAAGGTTTCACCGTAGTAAGAGAGCGGCTCTCATATCCTATTGGCATACACTTATCAAACGAACTAACACCGTCCCTCAATGATCGCACAGGAATGAGCAAGACTGTGTGAAAACTCTATGACCTAAGGTCAGAAAGTTGAGTAACGTGAAATCTTTATTTGTTTCCTAACACGATCTATTATTTATAATGAGTGGTTTTTTACATTGCTCACTTGCATACCACCAGATCTCTACTGGTGGGCTCCTTGCGTATCTCGACAGAAAGTACTCTGTTCAATTGCTAACGTTTTTTTTCATGATAGGCTATATTTTATTAAAATTGGCGTTTTTAAATTGGGCATTATGTACATAGTTAAAGTTCTATTTGTTTTTTTATGGATTAGTCGCTGTTATGGTGAAACTTATCACTTAGCAACTGGAGAGTTTCCTCCGTTTACAGGGGCTCATATGGAAAGCCAAGGGCTCGCGACAAAAATCATAAAACATATAATTAAGGATATGGGGCACCAGGCAAAAATTGAGTTTTTACCTTGGAAGCGAGGCTATAGTAATACTTTGTCAGGTAAATATTTTGGCACCTTTGCTTATAGTAAAAATAAAGAACGGCAAGAAATCTGGCATTATTCAAAACCTTTGTACCAACTTCAAGAAGTATTCTTTAGCCAAACGAAAAAGAACTTTAGTTACGAAAGTAAAGAAGACCTCAAAGGTCTCATTATTTGTAAGCCTATAGGCTATAACTTATTTAATTTAAAAAACTTAGTGGACAAGAAATTTGTAGAAGTTGAGAGACCACCTAAAATGATCAACTGTTTTGGCATGCTAAAGCGCGGTAGGGTTGATCTTGTCATGACCAACAAGGAGACAGGGATGCAGATTGTTGCGCAAACAGGCCTAGATAAACATCTATTTACTGCCAGTAAAAAAGCTTTTATAGATATTGGCCACCATTTGATTGTCCCAAAGAGTATAAAAAACGGTAAAAAATTTATAACTCACTTTAATGAGACTTTAGAGAAAGCTAAAACATCTGGCATAATCACAAAATTCATATCGAAATATATCAAATAGTACCATCAACTATAGCGTTATTTGTTTCTGTTCACATAAGTTATTTAAAGAGTGAGCCCAAGGGCAAATAGACTAAAGTCATAATACCCGTCTAGTAGGTCTGTAAACAAAGCTTGGGGAGTTCTCCTTCGGTAAATGGTGCAGGTGTGTGATTGACCGCTCACAACAATGCACCAAGAGGCCAAAAATTAATAAAAGTAGAGAACTTAAAATATAACGCACTAAGCCTAATATGCGGTTTCGATGAGCCTGTCGTAAAAACAACTCTGCAACCTGTATTCCATGTTGTTTGTTTTACTGACATACAGCGTTTGTTTCGCTCAAAAGGTTGAATTTTAAGCTTGTTGAGTTACAAATATTCTATCGTCAAAAGAGGGTTATAACCATCATTATCCCTGTGAATGACCAAATTAATACGAGTAAACTTATGTATCAAATAGGTCCATCTGCATAAGATTACTTGATTGTGTCGGAATGAGTAACCTTAAACCTAAACCAAGTAAGCGAATAGGCTTTTCACTTCGTCGCCATGCTTGTAATAACATGCGGTTGAACGCTTGCGGGTCATCCCAAGTTTCGGTCGTCATATTAAAAGACTCTTCAAGTGTTGTTTGAGTGAAATCACTAAATTTAACTTTTACAAACCGCTTATTTATTTTTTCATCGGGTTCAAGTTTTTTAGCGCGATCGTAGAGTTCTTGAAAAAGTTTCGGTAGCTTTTCTTCGATGTCTTGCTCAGTGTAAAGGTCTTTAGAAAAGGTATGTTCGACAGATAATGATTTTCGGATACGGGAGGTTTGAACGGGGCGCAGGTCAATACCTCGTGAAAGTTCGTGTAGTCTTATACCATATTTTCCAAACTTTTCTGATAGGGTGTGAACGCCCAGCGTTTGTAAATCGCCGCAGGTATGAACACCTAAATTATTGAGCTTTTGAGTAGTGACTTTCCCAACACCATTTATTTTATTGACGGGTAGCTTAAGCACAAATGCCTCAACTTGAGGAGGTGTGATGACAAAGAGCCCGTCAGGCTTTTCCCAATCACTCGCGATTTTAGCTAGAAATTTATTGGGTGCGACACCTGCTGAAACATGAATCGAAAGTTCTTGATTGACGGATTCTCTAATCGCCTCCGCAACTCTCGTGGCACTGCCGTTAAAGTGCTCGGTATCCGTGACATCTAAATAAGCTTCATCTAAAGACAGCGGTTCGATAATGTCGGTATAACGAAGCATGATGTCACGTATTTGTGCCGAAACTTGCTTATAGAGTTTAAAGTTTGGTGGCACAATGATTAGGTTTGGGCAAAGTCTGATAGCATGGGACGATGCCATGGCAGAATGAATGCCGTGCTTTCTCGCAATGTAATTACAGGTGGCAATCACGCCGCGCCGACTCGGTTCACCACCCACTGCGATGGGTTTGAGTGCAAGTTGCTGGTTTTCACGTACTTCAACGGATGCATAAAAAGCATCAGCATCAATATGAATGATTTTTCGTTGTTTCGTACTCGTCATACTGAATGAATAGTTTAATGGGTCGTTTAGAGCGTAATGCCAAAGGAAAAAGTAAATACTAGAGGATAGTATGGAACAGTTTGAAGTCGAGTGTCTAGTGATTGGTGCGGGTGTTGTAGGTTTGGCTGTTGCCCGCGCGCTTGTCATGCAAGGTCGAGAGGTTTGGTTAATTGAGCAAGAGAGCCAAGTTGGAATGCAAACATCTGCTCGCAATAGCGAGGTGATTCATGCCGGTATTTATTATCCTCAAGGCAGTTTGAAAGCTAAGCTGTGCGTTGAAGGTCGGCGTTTGTTGTATGACTATTGTGAAGCTAAAAAGGTGCCTTTTAGGCGCTGTGGAAAATTGATCGTTGCAAAAGACCTCAGCCAAATAACGGACCTGAAACGTATTGAACAGCATGCGTTGGTGAATGGTGTGAATGACTTAAGGTTTTTGGAAAAATCAGAGGTGCAAGAAATTGAGCCTAGCTTAGATGTTGCTGCGGCTTTACTATCTCCCTCTACGGGAATTTTGGATAGTCATGCGTATATGCAGCAACTGCTCGCTGATTATCAAAATGCGAGCGGACAGTTAGTACTAAACACAACATTATCAGTATCAAGTGTTTGTCGAGATGGCGTCATGTTTGACTTGCTGGGGCAAGGGGCGCAACTAAAAGCAAAATATTGTGTGAATGCGGTGGGTTTGAATGCGGTTAATCTATTTAAAGAAATAGAAGGCTTTCCGCAAGCGTGTTTACCCTTGGCAAGTTATGCGAAGGGTAGCTATTTTTCATATGGTGCTAAAACCCCATTTTCGCATTTAGTTTACCCTATACCTGAACCGGGAGGTCTTGGAATTCATCTTACGCTCGATATGATGGGGGCTGCCAAGTTTGGGCCTGATGTCGAATGGTTAGAGGGAAGTACACTGGGCAAGAGTGCTTCGTATATGGCGGCTTTTGACTACGCGGTCGACCCTGAAAAAATTGCAGACTTTGCTAAGGCGATTAGAGAATATTGGCCCAATGTCGATGAAGCTAAGTTAGTGGCGGCTTATGCGGGGGTCCGTCCAAAAATATCAACACAATTTGAGCCTGCGGGAGATTTCATAATTCAAGGTTCAAATGTTCATGGTATTAAAGGTTTGGTCAACTTGTTTGGTATTGAATCACCAGGTTTAACAGCATCGCTCGCTATTGCCAACCAAGTGACTGACCTTTTGAGCTCGTAGTAACGTGTAAGGGCCGCTTATTTTGGTAAATTCTTTAATAAAAAGGTTTTCATATTTCCGCCCATGACTAAGCGAATGTCGTGAGTGGGCATACCTAGTTTAATGAGCTCCTCAACAATTAAGGGGAGGCCTCTAACCTCAATAATTGCGTTAATTGCTCCGTCAAAATCGGATCCTAGTGCAACATGCTCTACACCAATTAAGTTAGCGGTGAAGTAAATAGCTTTCGCAATGGCGGCAACATTATTACCACAAACTGCTTGATCAAACATAGCGATACCAATTAACCCACCCGTTGCGGCAATCTTCTTTAAGTGCTCATCAGATAGGTTTCGAACATTATCACAGGTGCCTTTAACCCCAGAATGAGAAACAATCAGAGGGCGTTTGCTAATCGCTAATACATCATCAATGAGTTTAGGGGCGGCATGGGATAGGTCGACCAGAATGTTTAGTTTCTCCATTCGTTCAACTGCTTTTCGGCCAAATTTCGTGATCCCAGCATGACTAACTCCATGAGCTGACGCGCCTAGTTTATTATCAAAAAAATGTGTTAAACCAATCATTCGAATACCTGATTTAAATACGAGGTCAATGTTTTCGAGCTTACCTTCTAATGCTTGTGCGCCTTCAATTCCAAGAAAACCAGCGGTGATATTTCTATTACTTTGACGGCGTTTTAAATAAGCCTGTAATTCAGCTTGAGAAGTGATGACTGACAACTGACCGTTTGATTTTTGGCTATATTGGTGTAGGTCATTTGCTTGATTAATAACGCGCTCCGTTAAACTAAACCAGCTTTTAAGTGAGCGGCCTTGTGCCATGAAAAGTGAAGTGATTTGGTCTGAATCGCCTGTATTGCGGTCAAAATTCAGGTTGGCTGGTGACTTGTTTACAAGTGTGAATGCTTGTAAGGCTATATTAGCCTCGATCATTCTAGGGACATCTTCATGGCCATAATCGTTCGCTTTTAGAATGTCTCGTTTCCAAAGTAAAACGTCACTGTGTAGGTCACCAATAAAGTCGAGAGATTGATAAACTTCTTGGGCTTGGTCAGAAATTTTGTAGGGGTATAAATGGACGAGGGTATTTAATTGTTTGTCTAATTGGGGAGGAACAAAAATTGGAACACAAAGAAGAAGCGCGATAATAACTAAAAAACAGGTGATGATCGTATTTTTCATAAGGCGGCTCTGATTTTTATATTAATATTAGTACTTTTATTACAGCATACATTTCTAAATTTTAAATTAAATACGGGTTAAAGGTGTAAAGGGCAGGCCACTGATTGATACGCTGAGCTATCAGTGGCCTTGTAATTGTAAATCAGTTTTATGGGTAAAATGCTGATACTCTTGCCTTCATTTCAGGGATGTTTGGGCCTTGCTTAACCCCTGGTTTTCTTATGAACATGGCGCCAATGCTAATAAGTATGTTCATACATATTTTTAGTTCCATTAAAACTTGGTCGAAGTTTGCTGAGGTGTTCGTTTTCTTAATTGTTTCGTTCACAATCTCGCGGGTTGTCCGTTCTCCGTCGATTAGTGAAAACAAAGTAGCGGTATGAGGGCGTCGTGCAAGGGTGAACATTTCGTTAACTTGAATGCTTGCTGCGTCACCTAAAAATTGATTACGCAGTTTAGGGCCAAAGCCTTCATGTGAGTATATGGTACTAATTGATGGAATAAGGTCTACGTCTTCAAAAGATGGCGCAGTTACTTCTTTAAATGAAACAAAGCAACACTGTTTCATTATTTGCCCAAATAAAAGTTCACAGATAGCTGCTTGAGTTTTGAATGGTAACTCGTTTACTTTACTGAGTAGATTGGGATCTTTAATATAGGTTTGTGGTTGGAACACCATGTCTCCTAAGGGGTGGTCTGGGTTGTAGAGCTTATTAATTTGTAAACCACTGGTTTCAATATACTCGTAAAGTTCCGGAACGGTGTAAGAACGATCTTGAGTGTGTAGTAATAAATCATAAATGCCTATATCTGTCGCTAAATCTAATTTGCAAGAAATGGAGTTAAATGAGAACCAGTTTCCTTGTGGTAAGGCGTTAAGAACAACTTTTGCATTGGATATTTGTTTCTCAATATCAGGTGTTTCAGTGTTTATAAGTCGTAACAGGTCTTGCATCTGATAGATGCCTGTACGGCCGATGGTGGCGTATAACATGATGTACATCGCGCCATCTTCGTTTAACACGCTTTTAAGTGCATCCAAGCCAGTCTGCGGATCTTCTAAGTGGTGTAATACTCCCGTGCAGCTTATAAAGTCAAAAGACCCTATGTCTAGTTGGGCAATGTTTAGTAATGAATCATGAACCCACTGAATATTATCTAACTTTCGAATTGCTGCGCGTTCCTGTGCAATTTTCATCGATGACGCGCTCATATCTAAATAGACGACTTCAGCACTTGTATTGCGTAATTGCTCAGCGAGATAGATTGCATCATCGCCTGTACCACCGCCCGCGACTAAAACCCTAAAGTTGCTGGAAAAGTCTCTAGCGCCATCAAAGCAATAATGATTGATGCAATCTAAAGAAGTGGACTTAGCAACATATAGCGTGGTTTTTTCTTCTTCAGGGTTTCTAGCAGGATAGGGGTAGTCTTCGTATTGATTACGTACATCGGTCAAATAATTACTATTTTTCATTATCTCTCACTATGACTGAATTTCATGTCTTGTTAATAGGTGTTGGTGTTGGTTTTGGTCTGGTAAGTATTTTGCCGTATTTATCTTTATCGTTTCATGACATTCGTCTCTATTTTTAGGGAAACTAAACTTTTTTGTATTTACAGAGTCATACCTTTGCAAGAAATAAAAACTAAACATAGGATTACATTATGAAATCTATTATTACGACTGTTATTGCTACGCTTTTCATTTCACTACCTGTCACAGTATTTGCTGAGGGAGGTTACCAATGGGAAAAGAACGCAGCAAAAAGAGAAATGTCACATAAAATGGATATGGATATGAATATGGATGGTCACATGGGTCACGCCAATTCTGAGCATGGTTCTATGATGAAAGGGTCATCAGGTATGAAAAGTACTCATGCAAAAGGCCATGAGAATAGCCATTCAAAAGCTGTGAACAACATGAAGCAAGAGCACCACAGTAAAGATAAAAAATAGAGAGTGTGAGGAAGCTTGGTTACTGATTTTTATTAATCAGTATGATCAAGCTGTTGGTTTCAAAGACGGGGGCATGTGGCAAATTTCATTAAAGAAGGTTTTGTAAGTCATTTTCTTTTATTGTTCTATAGCGTTAATATATACACTATAACTGATTGAAATATTTAATCTAAACATAAAATAATAAGTGACCTACATGAAAAATTCCTTGAAAATTGTTATAGCCTTAGTGCTTTCACTTGCTGCTATTCAAAGTTACCGTGTGATTGAAAGTGCTGGTTTGTTGTATGCGATAGAACCACATTTTACAGGGCAGTGTGAATCTGTATTTGGAACAACGGGTGCTGAAGATATTACGATAGATCAAACTAGGCAATATGCTTATATTTCTGCTGACGATCGTCGTGCTACGATAGCGAAAAAACCTATAAGTGGCGGGCTCTATGGCTTGGATATTTCTAAACCTAATGCTGTGCCAGTATTACTGACCAAGGGCTTTTCTGAGGACTTTCATCCTCACGGTATTAGTTTGTATCAAGATAAGCTGGGTGCCCAGTCTCTATTTGTGATAAATCATTTAAGTGATGGCATAAACCGAATAGAGGTGTTTGACATTAAATCCGCAGGTGAATTGATACATCGAACCTCAATTAGCTACCCTGATTTACTGACACCGAATGATATTGTGGCGGTCGGTTCATCACAGTTTTATGTGACGAATGATCATGGTTACCCTCACGGTAGTTTTATGTCTTTAATGGAAGATTATTTAGGGTTGTCGCTCTCTACAGTTTCTTATTTTGATGGGGTAGAGGGGCGTATCGTTGCGACGGGGTTTCGTTATGGTAATGGAATCGTTGTGACGCCTGATTCTAAAACAATGTATGTGTCTGAAATCATGGGTCGAAAAATTAATGTATTCGACCGAAATCTAGGTGATGGCTCGTTAACGAAACGAGGCGAAATTCCTGTTAATTCTGGACCAGATAATTTGGAGTGGGATGAGTCAGGCAATTTGTGGTTTGCCGGACACCCTCGTTTACTAGCGTTTGCGGGGCATGCAGAAAATGCTGAAAATATATCGCCATCACAAGTAATTAAAATAGATGTGAAGGTTAACCCACCAATTGTATCTGAAATATATATGAACCTTGGTGATGAGATATCTGCATCCTCTGTTGCTGCCGTTAGTGGCGATGTCATGCTCATTGGCTCGGTATTTGAAAAGCATATTCTAAGATGCAAATTATAAGTCCTAGGTACTAAAACAAGGTGTGATCAATGATCATAAAAGGGCGTGTAGATAGGGTGCCGGTTAATCGTGATGACATACATATTATGCTTAGTAAAATGCCCCCAACAAAAGGTCTTATGAAAAACTGAATACAAGCTTAGCTGCTATAAAGGAGTCTGGTCAGTACCAGAAAATTGTTGATAAATATTTAAACTGATCTTAGAAGATTATTACGCTTCATATTTAGGGAAAATACTTTTATTCAGGTAGTTCATATAAACCTTAACACCGTCTTCAACATTGGCTAATGGGGCTTGATAACCCACTTCGCGTAATGCAGAAACATCGGCTTCAGTAAAGCTCTGGTAAACGCCTTTTAGATGATCTGGAAAGGGGATGTATTCTAACTTCCCTGTGCCGTGATAGTTAACCACAGTATTCGCTACATCGTTAAATGCTTGGCTTTTACCTGTGCCTAAATTGAAAATTCCTGACTTTTCAGGGTGATCCAAAAACCACAGATTCACTTTTACCACATCAACAACTGAAACAAAGTCACGTCGTTGTCCACCATCTTCGTAGCCATCATTTCCAGCAAATAGTTTACAAATACCTGTTTCTTTTACTTGGGTATTAAAGTGAAAAGCGACGCTAGCCATAGTGCCTTTGTGCTGTTCGCCTGGGCCGTATACATTAAAGTATCGAAAGCCAACTACTTGAGTATCGATCTGGTGTACGATTCGACGAAGATAGTTATCGAATTGAAGCTTGGAGTAACCATAGATATTGAGCGGGCCTTCATGTGCTTTCGCTTCTTTAAACGTTTTTCCTGCGCCATACGTGGCTGCGCTTGATGCATATAAGAAAGCTATTTTATGTTTGTTACAATAATGAAGTAAGTGTTTGGAATATTCATAATTGTTTTTCATCATCATTTTGCCATCCCACTCAGTGGTAGAAGAGCAAGCGCCTTCATGAAACAACGCGCGTACATTACCGAGAGAGTCATCGCTTTTAATGAGTTCAATAAAGTCGTCTTTATCGATGTAATCAGCAATTTCACAGTCGACGATATTTTGAAACTTTCGACCGTCAGATAAATCATCAACCACAAGAATGTTTGTTTCACCGCGTTGATTGAGGGCTCTAACAATATTGCTGCCAATAAAACCAGCGCCGCCGGTCACAATAATTAGTGCTTGCTTGTTATTGTTATCTAAATTTTGAGTGAGCATCTTGCGGCCTTAGGTTTCAATGTAATTTTTATATTAGGAATAAAAGCGTTAAAAAACAATGTTTGTTCGTATGGCTTGGCTTTCGAAAGCACGTAATAAAATCTAGTTTTTATGTTTAGCTGTTCGCGCTATGCACCAAACATCTACGCGTTCCGCGCCCGCATCAATTAAGAGTTGGCTCAATAAATCTGATGTTGCTCTTGTCGTTACTACATCATCGATTAAAGCAATGTGTAGTCCTTCAACGGGTCCCTTTAGCCTAAATGCACTTTTCAAATTTTGCGTGCGCTGTCGTTTGTTTAGTCCTGTTTGAGAGGGGGTTGATTTTACCTTTTGTAAAATAGTTGCGTTTGTTGGAATAGATAGCCGCTTACTTAACTTCTGGCTAATCAGTAGAGCTTGGTTAAAGCCTCGTGTTTTTAATTTGCTTTTATGCATTGGAACTGGAATTAAGCAGGAAGGTAGAGGGGTGCCTTGGTATTGTTGATGAATCGTTGTCGTTAAAAAGTTAGCAAAAATCGATGCGAAATATTGTTTGTGATTGTATTTTAGTTTTTGTATCGCTTTATCTATTGGGGTGGCATAACAAAAACTTGCAACGGTTGAGGTAAACGGTGGCGGTGTTGAAATGCATTCGCCGCATACAATGCTTATTGGGTGCTTTGGGTTTGTCTTCTGAAGGGCGGGTAGAGGGAGTGCGCATTGCGAGCAGTGATGAACATTCCAAGGGAGGTCTTGATAACAAGGAGAACAGACAGCTTCACTATTATAAGTGCTTTCATCACAAAATAGGCAACGCTTTTGTCTGATGCCTTTTTGGATGGCTTTAATAAAAGATTTAAAGTTGTAAACCAGAAAATAAATTATGGTTGACAACTTTGCTGTGAACCTTATCATTGCACATATCCTTATGTGATAGACGTTGTAAAAGACTTAAGTGCGTTTTGTCTTCTTTATTATAATGCATTAACTGTATATGAAGTTTTGTACGTTTTACCATGAATTTATCTAAGAGAAAATGATATGACAGCTGCTAATTTGGGTGTAATACGAAATGATTGGTCATTAGATGAAGTGCAAGCACTGTTTGATTTGCCTTTTAATGACTTAATGTTTCAGGCACAAACCGTTCATCGTATGCACTTTGACCCAAATGCTGTGCAAGTGAGTACCTTATTATCAATTAAAACAGGCGCATGCCCAGAAGATTGTAAATATTGCCCTCAAAGCGGTCACTACAATACAGGCCTTGAAAAAGAGCGATTGCTTCAGGTAGGTAAAGTGCTTGAAAAAGCGAAACAAGCGAAGGATTCAGGTAGTACCCGATTTTGTATGGGCGCTGCGTGGAAGCATCCAAGTGATAAAGACCTTCCCTTTGTATTAGAAATGGTGAAGGGCGTGAAGGAAATGGGTTTAGAGACCTGTATGACGCTTGGTAAATTAACAGACGATCAAGCAAATCAATTGGGCGATGCAGGCTTAGATTATTACAACCATAACCTTGATACGTCTCCTGAATATTATGACAAAATTATTACAACACGTAGCTATCAAGACCGCTTAGATACCTTGTCGCATGTACGAGATGCAGGCATGAAAGTGTGTAGTGGTGGTATTGTGGGAATGGGCGAGCAAGCGAAAGATAGGGTGGGTTTGTTAGCGCAATTAGCGAACTTACCACGACAGCCTGAAAGTGTACCCATTAATATGCTGGTAAAAGTGAAGGGCACGCCTTTAGAAAATGTTGAAGAAATTGATAACTTTGATTTTATTCGCTGTATCGCTGTGGCTAGAATTATTATGCCAAAGAGTCATGTGCGGTTATCAGCTGGGCGTGAGTCGATGTCTGATGAAATGCAATCAATGACTTTCTTAGCAGGCGCTAATTCAATTTTTTATGGTGAGTGTTTGTTAACAACACCAAATCCAGAAACGAATCAAGATATGCAGTTGTTCAAGCGTTTAGGGTTAAGGCCTGAGCAACGTATTGAAAAATCAGATGAAGAGCAAGAAGCTTCTTTAAACAAAGCGCTTGAAGCAAAAGCGAACGACCATATGTTCTTTGATGCTTCAGCTGCGAAAGCGCTTGATGCAAGTATTATTGCGCGTACTGTGAATTAATTGTCTATTTTTAAGCAGCAGTGGCTTGAAGGTTTACAGGCAAAAAAAGACGCCGGTCTTTGGCGGCAACATCGAACTTTAAATTCACCTCAAGGGGTGAACGTGAATGTTGATGGGCGCTTATTGTTAGCGTTTTGTAGCAATGATTACTTAGGTCTAGCAAATCATCACGAAGTGAAACATGCTGCTATTGATGCCATCAACGCAGCAGGAGTGGGAAGCGGAGCTTCTCATTTAGTGATTGGTCATCACCGAGAACATCAATTATTAGAAGAAGAGTTAGCCGAATTTACACAGCGTGACCGTGCTTTAGTATTTTCTAGTGGTTATATGGCTAACTTAGCGATTGTTTCTACTTTGGTGAGTAAGTCTGACACCGTCCTCGAAGATAAAATTAATCATGCATCATTAATAGATGGTGGCCTGTTAAGTGGCGCTCGTTTTCAGCGTTACTTACATAATGATAGTGCTAGCCTTGAGCGCTATTTGAAACGATTTCATCAACAAGGTAAGCAACTCGTCGTGACGGATGGTGTTTTTAGCATGGATGGCGACGTCGCAAACCTTGCCGAGTTAACCGCTTTATGTCAACAGCATGATGCCTGCTTGATGGTTGATGATGCGCATGGTTTAGGGGTGTTAGGGGCAGAAGGTCGTGGTTGTGTTGCTGAGGCGGGCTTGGGCCAAGAAGATGTTCCTGTTTTAGTGGGTACGTTTGGTAAGGCATTTGGTACTTCAGGGGCATTTGTTGCTGGCTCAAATGAATTGATTGAATACATGATTCAAATGGCGCGTCCTTATATTTATACCACGGCGTTGCCGCCTGCAATTGCGGCGGCAACGAGAGCTAGCTTATTGTTAGTGCAACAAGCAGATGATAAACGCGCGCATTTGAAACAGTTAATTTATCATTTTAGACAAGGCGCTAGTCAGCTCGGTTTCGAGTTAATGTCTTCGCATACCGCTATTCAGCCGATCATGATTGGCGACACACATAAAGCGGTGGCTCTTTCTCAGTATTTGGAAAGCGAAGGCATATTGGTTACAGCAATACGTCCACCTACCGTACCGGATAAAACGGCTCGTTTACGGGTAACTTTAAGTGCTAATCATTGTTTTGAAGACCTCGATGAGTTACTTGAAGCTTTGGCTAAAGCACAAGTGGCTGGTTTGGCTTGATTCATCTACTACTTATTAATGGCTGGTCTGCTAATGCTGGTTTTTGGGACGAGTTCTCGAAAGATCTGTCAGAACAATTCACCGTTCAAGTGATTGATATTGACCAGACTAGGTCATTATATGAATGGCTTGAGTTAATTGATCAAAATACTTCAAGTAATACGATATTAATGGGGTGGTCACTGGGTGGGAATTTAGCGATCAAATATGCATCCGTATCCCAAAAAAAAATTTTAGGCTTAATCACACTTCAAACAAATCCTTGTTTCATTGCTCAAGATCAGTGGGCTAATGCGTTGGTGTTATCTGAATTTTCAGCCCTTTATGACTTAGTTAAAAATGATGATAGAAAGGCGTTTGTTCGTCGGTTTACACACTTGCTCGTAAACGGGAGTTCGCAGCATAAAAGTGATCGTAAAAAGTTAAAAGCATGTTATTCAGAAGCGACTATTAAAGAGAGCGCTATATTGCTTTCGGGGTTGGACTTACTTCGTGATTTGGATGTAAGGGAGGATTTAATAAAGGTATCGCTTCCTTCTTTACATCTTCTAGGTAAAGCAGATGCGCTAATTCCTGCAGGGGTTGAAACGGATGTTAATGCTTTACTGCTTAATAGCAGCGCTTGTCAGAATCACCAAGTGAAGGTATTAGCAGAAATGGCTCACTTGCCTTGTTGGGCATATCGGTCTGAAATTTTGATGAATATTAATAGTTTTGTGAAAACAATATGAGTGTTGAATTAATCAATAAAAGTGCGATTGCTAAATCCTTTGGAAATGCAGCGGCTAAGTATGATTCGGTTGCTCACTTTCAGCAGCATGTTGGCAGTGAATTACTGTCAAAGATACCTAGCGTTAATGCTACGCGTATTGTGGATCTAGGTTGTGGTACGGGTTATTTTTTATCAGGGTTGAGGGTTCAGTATCCGAATGCAGATTTAATAGGGTTTGATTTATCCGAAGAGATGATACGTTTTGCACGTAAGGAAAATGAAAAAGGCTCTGCTGATAAAGACATATCATGGCTTGTAGGAGACGGCGAAAGGCTGCCTTTTCAGACCGGCTCCATTGATCTGATATTCTCTAGTTTAGCGATTCAGTGGTGTGGTAGCTTAAGTTCGTTGTTTAATGAAATACAACGGGTATTATCAAAAGATGGCGTGTTTGTTTTTTCAAGCCTAGTGGATGGTTCGTTATGTGAGTTGAAATCAGCTTGGTCGCAAGTTGATGGACTGCAACATGTTAATGCTTTTGCTTATCTTGCTGATTATCAGGAGGCAGTTTCAAGCACCATCTTGAGTACAGTAGAACTCGAAGTACAAGAAAAAATACTCTATTACCAAAAAGTGAAAGACCTGACACGGGAACTAAAAACATTAGGTGCTCACAATATGACCTCTCATCGAGCAACACATTTAACGGGTAAGCAAAGAATTAAACAATTTTTGGCTGCTTATGAAAACTTCCGTACAAATGACGGCACTTTGCCTGCGAGTTATCAGGTGCTTTTTGGGGTTTTAATACGCTAATAGTTTGTATTTCGGCTCATGATATCGCAGGTTTAACAGCTACAAGTTTAATAAAGGGTGTGTACTAAAATGACAAAAGCTTTTTTTCTTGCTGGGACTGACACCGGTGTTGGCAAAACTTTTGTGAGTTGTGTTTTGCTTGAAGCTGCAGCGAGTAAGGGCTTAAGTACGATGGGTTTAAAACCAATGGCTGCCGGTTGCGAGCAAGTAGATATTGGTGACGGTAAATTTCAATGGCAAAATGAGGATGCTCAGCAGTTAATGCAGCATTCAAATGTAGCATTACCGTATATTCAAGTGAATCCTGTGGCGCTTAAAGCTGCCGCTTCGCCACATATAGCAGCCGCATTAGAAAATAAGACCATTACAGCGGCTCGAATGGATGGGGTTTGTAGGGGAGCATTAATGAAGCGCCCTGATTTTGCAATAGTTGAAGGAGCGGGTGGTTGGTGTGTTCCTATTAGTCCGCGTGAAACGATGGCTGATCTCGCAAAGCACTTAGCATTAGAGGTTATTTTGGTGGTTGATTTACGACTGGGTTGTCTTAATCATGCGATGTTAACGGCTGAGTCTATTCGGCGAGATGGTTTGAAATTAGCGGCGTGGGTAGGTAATCGATCTTCGGAAGAGGTGATGGCTTATGAGCAAGAAAATATTGCTACGTTAACGTCAGCTTTAAATGCGCCATTGTTAGGGTGTTTACCCTATTCAGCAGGCCAATCACCTAAAGATGTTTGTAACGAACTGGTTTTAGATTGTCTAGAATTGTAATCTGAACTCACGGTTGGTTGAAAAATAGCCATTTTTTTGCTTTAATGGAGTTAATGTAAATTCCAAAACTGCTGTTTAACGTTATGGAATTAAATTATAAGGGTTGAAGCTATGAATCTAAGTTCCATTCAACAAACAGGTCTAGAAGGTATACAGCGAGGCTTGCAGGGCATTGAAAAATCTGCAAGCGAGATTGTAAAATTAGGTACAACCAATGATGCCTCTGGTTCAACTAGCTTTGTTGAACCTATATTGGAATTAAAGCTCTATGAGCGTTCCATTGAAGCCTCAGCAAAAGTCGTACAAGTGGCCGATGAGGTGCTAGGCACTTTACTTGATACAATGGTCTGAATTTGTTTTTAAAGTGCACTGAGTATAAATAGGGCGCAAACCACCGCGTAAGTGGGGTGATAAATATGCAAGTTTTACCTGTCAATACAGTTTCTATTCCATCTTCTGCTTCATCAAGTAGTGTTGCTGCGGTGTCGTCTAGCTCTAGAGACATTGCTTCGTCTACACTTACGCCATCCGTTAACGTGTCACTTTCTAACAGTAATAAAGCTGAAGCCATTAACAATATTGCTGTGCCACCTGTTTATACTCGTGTTTCTGTTGGTGCGACCACAGCTCAGCAGCTTTCACCCAGCCGAAACGCTATAGAGCGTCCTGTAGCCGATGTAAGTTCGGATCCAGAGGAGGCTTCAGAAGTTGGTTTGGTAGATCGTTCGACGATTAGTGATAAACCAACGGCAGAAGACGATGATAATTCTTCTGATGAACAGGAGGGGAGCGAGCCGGTAGATGAGCCTCAGACGAGAGCTGCGGCAGAACAAAATACATCTCAAGGACAGTTAACAGACGAGCAACTAGAGCTAGTTCTGGCGCTGCAGGCGCGTGATCGAGAAGTTCGAGCACATGAACAGGCGCATAAATCAGTGGGTGGTTCATTGGCGGGCGCCGTCTCTTTAAGTTATCAAACCGCCCCTAATGGTCAACGATATGCTGTAGGCGGTGAAGTTCCTATCGATGCCTCTGTTGTGAATGGAGATCCGGCGGCAACGATTAAAAAAATGAATATCGTAAAGGCTGCAGCAACTGCACCTGTTGACCCTTCTGCGCAAGATCAAAGTGTTGCCGCTTCGGCTTCTATATTACTGGCTCAAGCACTTAAAGATTTATCCGCTGAAAATATAGCGAGCCAGAGAGAGCAGGCTAGCGAAGGTGCAAGTCGTAGTGATGGTAGCGGTACCGAGAAAAACACCTTAAGTGATACTGAAGTGCGCACAAGCTTTAAGTCTGAATATGAGGATGTAATTGGTCCGCTTGAATCAAAATCTGTCGAAATTGATGAGATGGTTTAAAAAAGTTACAAATCACTTATCACATCCTCCTGCAGATTTCTAAAACTCTGCTAATCTTCTGTTTTACAATTCTTTTTGCCTAATTGTCGTGGTGTGTTGGCGTAAATTTACCAGATGAATTCATGCTGCTTGCCCTTAAATTGGGTGGAATAGAGTTGATGAAATCTTGACAATGCTTTGAATCAAACGTATGTTTCAAACAGTCGTTTGATTTAAGACGCTTAAAACTGAGTAAAAGCTCTGTTTTTTGATCAGCCCACTTA
>Ga0209290_1000035_pt1 | contig 136138 bp, 123 predicted proteins | sample EN1Hudsemesocosm_2_FD_184632 | JGI IMG/M metagenome (GOLD analysis project Ga0209290, IMG submission 184632) | Methane-oxidizing microbial communities from mesocosms in the Hudson Canyon - EN10B Hudson Canyon (SPAdes) (version 2) | ecosystem: Environmental > Aquatic > Marine > Cold seeps...
GCTACACGATCAATCGATAAGTCGGGTAAATTTCCTTTACCACTTGTTTCTAACAAGCTCCGAATTGACTGTGCGACTTGAAACGTAAAACCTTGAATTGCTGCCACTTTTATCGTTCTATATTTTAATACTTCTATCGCTTTAGCAAAACGCGTAGGGCTATGCGAATTAAGCGGTGTTTCCGCTATTCCTTTTTTGAATTTCACTCTATTTCTACTCTGCCCAAATAGTACTGGGCAGCCGAAATATTGCTCATACTCTGCATCATTTCCTTGTGACTCAAACTCAAACTCAACCTGAAGAACCATGTTATCTATAAACTGAGCAGGTACCAGTCTAAAACAACAACCCGCCGCCATTTCAATCATTAAACGGCGGTCTATCTTAGGTTGTACGCTGACTTCAATGACAAAGTAATCTGCATCGGGCAATAATTCATAGTAGTTATACAGTCCCATTAAATGATATGGGCCATATTCCATCATAGAATCGATCCCCTCTTTCACTGATTTTGCAGTGGTCACAACACTTATGAACTCAACAATTGGCCCGTCAGTCATCACATGCATTATGGGGAGAATAGTGCTGTAAGGAGAGTCTTCTAACAGTGCGTTTGTAATTGAAACGATTTTACTTAGTGAAATGTAAGCATCATTATCTAAATCTACCCCTAAAGACGTAAGTGTATTATCAACAGGAATACCTAGCATTGCTGCAGCACGTACAATGGCGTCAGCAAACCACATATGAAAGATAGGCTCAGATTTATTTAGTTTCATTTAAATTTTGATTCCTTAAATTTGGTTCTATTAATGAAATAATAGTAAATAGCCCAATGATCATCTCATCGTTAACCACTTGAATAATTAAAAAAATGGTCTTATCAGGTGCAGGGTTAATAAGAAATTTGGAAATTGATGCAGTTGTACTTAAAGGCAAACTAGGTTGTTGATCTAGAGCTATATTGTGCGATGCTAAAACGTCATCAACTGGAATACCACACAAGGCAGCCGCTCTTACAAAGCCATGAATAAATTGTATGGGTATCAGTAAATCTGAGGTAGTTATTTTACCTGACACTAAATTATCTCTTTCAAATTAAAACACTTCAAAACGACTATTTTTAACATTAATTTCCCAAAACCTAGACTACAAACTCAGCTTAATAATAAACAATATTGATGACCTACTCACCTGTGTGTGATCAATATATACGCTAAAAATTGTATTTCATCAGTCAGTTTGTCACTTCAAAACACACAATTGTAGCTCAAAACATATTATCTGGTACGAGTGTAATTTATTCTAACAACTATCCCAGCAAGAGAACAATACATTAATAATGAATACTATAAACTCAAATATGGAACAGTTAGTTTCACAATTTAGGCTTGCATATAGCAATTACGCAACAGCTAAGAAACTAAATCACTACATCTAACCATATGATTAATAGGTGTTTATAAATAATTATGGAAGTGCATCGATCTGATGTAAGGGCATCCTACAGGGTTTCTTGACCTCTAGTGCAATTAAGATCACTAGCAGTTTAGATAAAGGGTTTTGCGGGTTATTTTAACAATATATGTAGCTGAATCTGAGTGAGTTTTATAGCACCAGAATAATTACAGGCTCCAATAAAAACTTTTGAAACGGGCAAAAATATTGATTTTGTTCCGATATATATTAGGACACTTTTATGAATGCTCATAGCGCTGTAAATAGAAGCCAAAGACATGAGAACTTATCTAAACATTATGTACCTTCTTTCCACTTTGATATGGCTAAATCTTGCTATTGTCATTCAGGGAAATTATTTGGTAACTGCTGTGGAAGCCCCAACATTGTACGAGAACGACCTAGCGGTATTCATGTCATCAATAACTTCATCTCTCAAACGGAATGCAAGCGTTTAATCCGGTTTGCAGATAAACAAAAACGCTCATGGCTTTCAGTCGTTGACCCTAATAAATCTCAAGAAAGAAAAACGGTCCATAAACGTGACCCTAGTCGCGTAACCCAGAATGTGAGTTTAGGAAAGAAACAGCCCCTAGCAAACGAGTGGATGCAAACTGCATGTTTGGAAAATATAAGTACATTAGCAAAGCCGCTTTGGTTCGAACCTTCTCAACTACTTCGTTATGGTCCAGGTGGAAAATATGCAATTCATTCAGATGCGGAACATTACGACTTTGATGCACAACGTTTTTATCGTTTCATTGACCGCGACTTTAGCATGTTGATTTACCTAAACGATGATTATGAGGGTGGTGAACTAAAGTTTCCTTGGTTAAATTATCAGTACCGTCCGGTTGCAGGTGACCTTGTATTTTTCCCTTCAAATCACTTATTTTCTCATGAATCCATGCCGATCATTTCTGGAAATAAATATGCACTTGTGAGCTGGGGAGCTTTTCAAAATAGCCCAAGAGTAAAACAACCCAGAAGCATGGTGAGAGTCTAAACATTGATAATATCTAATCAGTAGTTAAAACGAGCACTCCAAACATAATAATGCCGTTAAGTAAGGACAGGCGTTGTTTAAAATACGGTCACTTTTTTTGCAAAGAAACGCAAAAAACCAGCAAAACTATTTCGCTTGGTAAGCTCGGCCTTAAAGTTTAATGTTGGTCGTAGTGTCAGCCAATAACGAAGAGATAGATGTACTCGTCGTCAAACGTGTAAATAATTCTATCTTTTTGGCTAAGTCTTCTAGACCACAGACTACTTAGGTTATGCTTTAGAGCTTCTGGTTTTCCGGATCCTTCAGTAGGGTTTTCACGCATCATTTCTTTTAACTGACGGCATAATACTTTATGTAGTTTTTTATTTTTTTACACAATTTTTCATATCCTCGTCAAGTATTCCCTTCAAAGGCTAGTGATCTCACTTATTTCCTCTTTAGTTGGTTTATACCCGTCTTTTTTGTCGTGAGTGCTCATAAACATTCATAAGGCAGGCACTGTTAAAAAGTAACCCTGCGCAAGAAAGTACGTCGAACACAACGAGAAATAAGGTGGTAGTAGGGTGTATCAGCAATAGAAACGAGCGTTCTTCTGGGTTGTGTCATAGCAAAATCTTTTTGCGAATGATTGCGCGCGTAGCGTGATTTTTAGCGTCTAGTTTGTCAATTAAAGCGCGTGCCCTACAAGCCTTATTCTTATATCTAAATGAATGCCGCTACTTCATTAACCTAGAGAGAGAACTGGAAAGCGGCTTTGAAACGCTCTACGGTTTAATTCGAAAACCGTTTGGATGTTTTTTTAATCCTGACATTTATAGGGCAGTATTATCGGGCTGGTATATAATTATAAGAACCCATATTGCGAGATAACGAAGCATGTCATTTTATATAGCTTGTAGGCAGTTTCTTGTGTTTTCTTTACTGATTATTTTCTCTCTTTCGTCCTATTCCGACATGACGAAGTATTCGGTAACAGATGAAAGCTGGAACCCTTATTGGATTGTTAAGTCAGAACAAACAAGCGGCATTCTGAATGATTTTATGCTCCAACTCGACCAACACTTAAATACGTCACTTATAGCTAATAGTCCTTTGCCTAATAAACGTGCTCAGATGAGGTTTAAAGAGGGGGCAATTAAGATAGAGTGTTGCGTGAATGAAGCCTGGAGAACCTCGCCAGAACAGGCTGAAGTTTCATTGTGGTCGGATGTCGTAATGAGCGTTGAAGAGGTATTAATCTTCCCTGCAGGACAACGTTTCGAATTTAATAAACTTGAGGACTTGAAGGGTAAAACTATCGCAACTGTCAGAGGCTATGGTTATGTGGGTGATAATTACTTTCAGCGAAGTGATAGTGGCGATAATATTTCGCAAATTCAAAAAGTAGCGCTTGGAAGGACTGATGCCGGCATTATTGATCGTGTTGAACTTGCCTACACACTTAAAAACAGTAAAGTGCTCAAAGAGCGAAACATTAAAATTGAGGTAGGGCCGGTGATAAATCGTTCAGAGCTGAAAATACGAGTTCATATTTCTCGCCCTAAATTGATCGCGCAGATAAATGCCGCACTGGCAAAAATGAAGCAAGACGGAACCATCCAGAATATTATTGATAAGTATATTGAATAGAAAGAGAGTACTAAATAAGGACAGGGACTGCTATAAAGCGCTTCAGCACTTCACAACAAATATAGCCGTGCGTTATGCGCTAAAGAGGTACCGGTAAATGAAGCAAATAAATGGCGGTTGCTTGTGTGGTTCCGTTAAATATGTAATTCCAGATGATTTGTTGTATGCGGGATACTGCCATTGTTCTGAATGTAGGCGATGGACGGGTTCTCCGTTTTCCACGTCTGGAGGAATTAAGGCGTCCGAATTTACTCTTGTCAAAGGAGGCACTTGTTTGTCTTCTTTTAAAAAGGGAAAAAGTTCTACCGCCTATTTTTGTAAGAACTGTAGCTCAATCGTTTATGGCGAAGTTCCTGAGCATAATATGATTTTCGTGATGCTCGGCACTCTTGAGGAGTCTCCATCATTGAAACTACAGTGGCATATTTATACGGATTCAAAGATGGATTGGTACCAAATTAATGATGATTTACCTCAGTTTGGTGGCGCACCAAACTTTTAAGGAAACTGCTCATAACAAAACGTTATACTAAACACCTCATAATACTCATAAGGACAGGCTCTGTTAATATTTAGATTGAAGCAGTCTGGCTAGTTTAACAAAGCCCGTTTTAGTTGTTTGGATGCGATCTAAGCCATTAACTTCAGCGGTGCGATGGTCAAGTGTATGAGCGATCTGAGTATGTTCTTTGTGAGTATCTAACCCAATAAATAATATGTTATCGTTTTTCATGTTGCTGGCCTCCTATTTATAGCGGAACAACTATATTATGTTTCTGGCTGAGCTGTCCGGCTAACCAACGAAATTTGAGGTCAGCACCCTAGTGGGGAGTCATTATGTCTATGGGCTAAGATGACAGAATCCGCTACCCATATTATTTAAGTACAATATATTTTAAAGATTGGTGAAATAATGAAGAATTTTAACCGCCTTGGAAATGGACTCAATGCCTTTAATTTCCAGTTCGAAGACGAAATACTTGATGAAGTTAGAAGCTCTTACAGAGAGTCTATTGAGAAGCTTATAACCGATAAGAATAATCAGCATATGTTTGAAGGTGGGACTGTTTTCAATCAAGCATTAAAACAATCATCAAATAACTATTTTTTAACATCTTACGGCAAAAATCCACTTCTTTGGTTTTCATGCAATAATCAGAAAACCTACGATATTTACAAGCGTTTCTTTGATGCTTTAGACATCGAGCAGAAAGTAAAAGAGTTAGTAGACCATGATGAAAAGATTATCATGTATTGCGGCTTCTTAGTCATTGGAGATCAAGCAGAAGATTTTATGTGGCATGTGGATTATTTTCCAGATGCAAATGCATATACACTTATTACGCCACTATTTGAACTCGACGATGACCATAATCACTTACTATATAAAAATGATGATAAAACCATATCTTCATACAATTATTCTATGAATGAAGCCATAATATTTGGCGACCATTTTCTACATTCGACAGAGCCATATGGTAAGGCAAAACGCAAAAGAATTCTTTTGAGTATTACATTCGGTACAGATAAAATACAACACTGGGACGTGTTGAAACGCACTATTGGGTCTCAATCTGATTTCTTAATGCTACCTTGTGGACACCGTTTTGGTACTTGTGAATGCATAGAGGCTGAACCATCCAATAAGAAAAAAGTAGGAAGAAACTCGCCCTGTCATTGCGGTTCAGGAAAAAAATATAAGCATTGCCATGGGAAATAATTAAAGCGCATCATGAAGTATTAGTCCGCAGTGCATCATTAACTATGATACGTCGCGCGCAGCCTCGAATTAACCCATTGGTGGCAAGCCCGAAGCCAGTACGGTGCTTATTTATAGTCGGTAATATTGATCTGAAATATCAACAAAGTAACGTTCTGGTGTGTCGAACGGCATTAAATCTAGTTTAATGAATAAAAGAACTAAGAAGATAGAGCTTAAGACAATAAATGTCGTTGAAATTTTGACTAGACCTCAAAAATAGCAGAAGGCAGAAACATAGCTTGTCATTAAGCAGCCTTAACTCATACAATCTTCAATAAATAGAGAGATGATGCAAGGTGGTTCAGTCCAACAAACGTTTATACGCCATGCTGCGTACGGCTTATAAACGCTAAGATGTTTGAAATGGACTGTGAGTGTCTATACTCAAACAAGCACAGTATATTTACTATAAAGGTTAATCACTTTTACAGGGCGGAGCCAAGGCTATAGAGATGGAAACTTTAATTAAGCTACCTACAGGCACTCAAAAATGGGTTCTGCGTTCAAATCATCAGGACGATATTGTTTTACAAGGGCAGCTCTTTGTTGGTCGAGACTCTGAATGTGACATTTGCATTCCTGACCATAGAATTTCAAGACAGCATGCCAAAATATCAGTTACGCAATTAGGCTTAGTCGTAGAAGACCTAGGCTCAGCAAATGGTACATCAGTAAATGACCAAAAGATCAGTAAGCCCACTTTATTCCAGTCAGGCGACAAAATAAAATTTCATAACATGGAGTTTATTGCCGAATTTATATCACCGGCAAAAAATGAAATATTATTTCTTCGTTCAGAAAATTATCCAGATAAAGAATTACAAGGTCAGCTCTTTGTGGGTCGAGACCCTGAGTGTGATGTATGCATTCCTGATCATAGAGTGTCACGAAAACACGCAAAAATTACAGTAACTCAATTAGGCGCTTTTGTAGAAGACTTAAATTCTATTAATGGCACCTATGTTAACGATCAAAAAATTGATCGAGCTACCCAGGTAAATTCGGGTGACTGCTTACGGTTTCACGAAAATGAATTTCGCATTGACAAGGATATTGACCCTGATGCTACATTTATTTGTATAAATGTAGCAGATCCCGACGCAACAATGTGTGCTGGTGCGATTATTAAAGATTCTCAGGCAAATATATCTAAAAAAATCAATAACAACCCAGCCTATGCTGCAAAAGACAATGCGTCACGTCAAAACCCAAGGCATGAAATTAATCGTAACGAAAATAAAAAAATGTCAGCAATACAAAGGCAAGTAAACGGTGGTTCTAATCAGCAAGGCGACCTGGCTACGCAACTAGAATTAGGAATGTGGGTCGAATTCTTAGACAAACGGGGCAAAAATGAGACCTATTGCTTAATATCAACAGGAACTCAAAAAGACCCAAGCTATTCTTTTATTAAGCGATATGGTTTCACTGTCGTAAAAAAAGAGCGTAAACGAATTGATTTGGAGCTAAGTAAAAAAAGTTTTAGGATACTTAAAAAAGGGCCAATATTTGGGGCTATTTCTTCATTTATTAAAGGGGCAATCATCCGAGCCCTACACCCTTCGACCACTAAAGAGTAAGCAATTTATACAGCAGTAAAGAAGAGTAAAGAAGGACAGGCTCTGCTAAAGAATAGTGAGATATCTAATGGGTGAAGACTCTATTTTTTATGCTTCGGGTTTGGCACGGCAAAAAAATTCCAAAAGACGTATACAAGGTAATCTTGCTGAACTCGCACTTCCCCCGATTTAGTGGCAATGAATCGGCCCTCATGTTCTACAAAACCCCGGATTTTAGTTACGATGAACATCGTGATGAGTTGTCAAATGGTCGGAAAAGCACTATTACAAGACCATCGTTTTCTAGTAAACTAGCGCCGTTTTTCATCATTAATACGGACGCTTTAATTTGCATACCCTTTCACAACTTCGCTCTGGCGAACTCGCCGGCATTAGCCACTTAAAATTACCTGAAAACTTAAGCTCGTTTCCCATAGAAATTTTAACCCTAGCTGACAGTTTAGAAATCCTAGATTTATCTCATAATGCCTTATCATCATTACCTGATGAACTGGCACAACTGACAAAACTGAAAATCATTTTCGCTTTTCAAAACAACTTTGAGCATTTACCCGAAGTATTAGGAAAGCTGCCTCATTTAGAAATGATTGGCTTTAAATCAAATAAAATAAAACAAGTTGCTGAAGAGTCACTTCCTGCTAAATTGCGTTGGTTGATATTAACCGATAACTTAATTGAAACCTTGCCAAATAGTTTAGGTGAGCGACCAAGATTACAAAAATTAGCATTGGCGGGTAACCAGTTAACACATTTACCGCAAACATTAGCACAAGCTCACAACCTTGAGCTGGTGCGTATTTCTGCGAATAAACTAACGGAATGCCCTGAACAATTATTGAATCTACCTAAGTTAGCCTGGATTGCCTTTGCCGGTAACCCTTTTACCAAAGTTAAGTACACTACTAACCGCGAAACTGGCAGCCAAACTCACGCCGAAGTGAACTCGGTACCCCAAGTATCATCGGCCAGCTACACATTAGAAAGTGTTTTAGGCCAAGGCGCTTCAGGCGTAATTTCAAAAGCATACTGGAACACACCGCAATCACAATTTCCTGATGATATCGCGGTAAAAGTATTTAAAGGGAACGTTACCAGTGATGGTTACCCGCAAGATGAATTGCAAGCTTGCTTACAAGTAGGACATCACCCGAATTTAGTACAATCATTGGCGCAAGTAAATGAAGAAAACAACCTTGCATTAATCATGAACTTAATCCCTGAACATTATCAAAATCTTGGTTTACCTCCTTGCTTTAAAAGTTGTACCCGAGACACTTTTCCACAAGGCTTCAACTTATCTATTACGCTTATTAAGAAAATAGTCAGTCAGATGCAAAACGTGTTTGCGCACTTACATAAACAACAAGTGTGTCACGGTGACTTATACGCTCATAACACCTTATTTGATGTCCAAGGTAATATTATTTTTGGCGACTTCGGCGCTGCGACTAGCTATCAAATGCTAACGTCTGCACAAAAAGAAAAAGTACAGCAAATTGAGCGCAGAGCGTTAAACCATTTTATCGACGACTTACTAAGTATTTGTGCTGAGGAAGATAGAGAAACTTCAGCATTTAACATGCTGAAAGACCCTGTAAGCTGTTAGTGCCTGGCTTATAAATAAGGACAGGCACTGCTAAAAAGTATTCACATTGATCTGAAAAAACTGTTTTTTGATAAGACGCTTCAATTTAAGTGGCTTGTTTAAATCACGTTTTCGAACTGTGATTTAAACGTTGCAGAATAGGGAAGCAGAAATCGGGCCTCTTTTATTAGGATGTGAGAGTTGTTCTGCGCCATCAATAATCTTACAGACATACTCATGATTAAATCCAAATTCCAGCCCGACTGTAGCTAACAGTGATTCTGTTTTCTTCTTACACTAAATTAATAATAGTAATGTTATCAATACGCGTGTTAATTATGCGTTTATCTCGGCATGTCTTAATTGGCTGATCGGAATACAATATTATATATATTCAAATAATAATGGTTTAGCTGTTTATTTGAACTAAAATTTGAAGAAAGGTTGGTCTAACTTGAGACTAACGTAAATGACAAGTAGGTGAATTTTTTGAATCCAATAAGTTTGTATATGAAAGTTGTTTTACCGACTGATTTACACCCAATACCACATGAGGGAATAAGAGAGAGAACGCTGGCTTTTTTCTCGCTTTTAGGTTGGATTTGCGCGGTATATAGCTGGATAAAATGGACCAAAAATGATGTGCCTGAGATAGCGTGGGGGGCAACTTTATTAATTTTGGGTGTGCCTGTCTTGTTACCTTTATTAAAGTATAGGAAGCTTCCGCCCGTGGTGCTGGCAAATATGGCGATACTCATGATGGCTATATTTTCCGGAGTAGTTGTTTATCAGCTAGGCGCTATTCATTCTTCTCATATCTATTGGCCTGTTGCCATTATCGTTTTTGCCTATTTATTAGCGGGCTCTAAATCAGGGGCGGTTTGGAGTATCGCGGCTTTAGTTTATGTCTCCGTCTTGATTGTTGCGGATCGAGCCGGCTTTAATTTTCCCGTGGTTGAATTGAATGCGAAGCAGGATATGATCAATCAGTACTCAGGTTATTTGTTGCCCTTGGTGTTGGTGTGGGGCGCGCAAGCTTATGCGTTGCGCCAGAAGGAAGATGCATGGAGTGCAGTGCAGGTTTCTTTGGATAAGGCGGAAGCCCTGACGCTAAAGTCTGAGATAGCTTCAAATAGCTTGAGTGGCGTGATTGGGCAGGCCTCGAATAGTGCACAAACCTTGTTGAGCGCTTCTGATCGCTTATCTGGTACGGTCGAAGGTATGAGTGAGCGTAGTCGGGGAATTTGCAGTAACTTGGAAAAGCAAGTTGGAGCGTGTGTGAGTATCAACAAAACATTAAGCGGCATGTCTGAGTCAGTAGACCATTCCAGTCAGGTTATGACCAAGGTTAGAGATGACGTAACTCAAGTAGAGGTAAGAGTTAAAAATAGTGCTAAAGCGATGGATCAGGTGATTCTTAATATGGGGCGAATTAGGTCAAGTAACGAGGGTATTGGCGTAGCATTGGGTGTTATCTCAGATATTGCAAATCAAACCAATTTGCTGGCGCTTAACGCGGCGATAGAAGCGGCTAGGGCCGGAGACCAGGGAAGAGGCTTTGCTATTGTTGCAGATGAAGTGAGATCGCTTTCTATTAAAAGTAACAAATCTGCTTTGCAAATTCAAACGATGTTAAAAACAGCCACTGCAGATGTTGTTGAGGGTTCTTCCGTTGTTGATAATGCCGGTCATGAACTGACTGAGGTTGTGACGGGAGTTAAGTCTATTACCGAACAGATAACGCAAATTACGGGCACGATGATTGAGCAAAGTAAGTCAATAGAGGGAATTGTCGAATCCAGCAATGAGGTTGAGTGTATTAGTCATGCTAATTCTACGTCGGCCCAAGAATTGACAGATGGTGCGCTTGACCTTTCCAATCTGGCGACACAGCTATCTAAGCTTGCTCAGGAAACACATGAAATTGTCCGGCAGGCTTAGCTTGTCAGACAACAGTACTGATTAAGGACAGGCACTGCTAAAAATATTTGTAGTGATCAGAGGAAATTAAGGCTCATTTGCGTCGTGAATTTTAATTAGGCTTGATTTAGGCGTTACCGTTATCAGATAACATAAATGTGTCGATTTCATGTGAGTTCCACGTTTTTAGGTGAGCTTATCTCGCCAAGTGGATTGGATAAAGTGGATCTATTTAGCGCCTACGCCAGAACGCTAAGCGGTGTGTATTTTCTTTTTTGCTCTTGGTTTAGCAAACTGTTTTTGATAACACGCTTCAAACTTAGTGGCTTGTTCAAATTACGCTTTCGAACTGAGATTTAAACGTTGCAGAATAGGGATAGAGGTTCAAAATAGCACCTCGTTCTTTAATGCTGTTGAGCCCAACATTGATGTCACCTATTATTTGTTAATTCAAATGCTAACTTGCCTGTCATACAGAGTTCAACTAATTGTTTGCAAGTAGCAATATCAAACATTCCAATGTGACAATCAACACTTTCAATTTCAAGCAGTTCAGCTAGCTTTTTATATACAACACTTTTTGCCTGTGCTTTTTTCATAACCTTTCCTTTGCGATTCTTTGACCCTATTCTGAATTCCCAAATTGGATCAAAGACAGCGTGTGTTTTCTTCCTCCATTCTCTAAGTTCAGCGTTCGCAAGCCTACCAAATGGCTTTGCCGTGCCTTTATGTACACCGCAATAAGCCTGACAAGGGCGACACAAATAAATCATTCCGAAATCACGGCCATTATATACGGCCTTGCTCGAAACAAATTCAGCATTGGTAGAACAATAAGGGCAAACTACAATTTCAGCTTTCAATTTTATTTCCTTTTATTTATTGCATGGCCTGCTGACCAGCGCAGCACAAAAAGTGCTACGAGCACAACGAGAAAAGCTAGAGTATGTAAAGGAGGATCTATTGGATTATGCCTTAGATCAATGGTCAAATACGGTAGATACTGGAACGGCTTTATATCATTATGAATGCTAAGAAGAACCGGTGCTGTTAAAAAGCATTAGCCAGGCCATAAAGTCGTTTTCACTCATGGGCTTCCCAAAGAGGTAGCCTTGGAATATATCGCAGCCTTCGGCCTTTAAAAAATCAGCTTGGTTTTGTTCTTCAACACCCTCTGCAACAACTTTCATTTCCAATGCTCGACCCATTGCAGTCATTGCACGAACGAGGCTGACATCGCCTTTAGATTCAGGCAGCTCTTTAATAAAGGATCTATCTATCTTTAAAATATCAAAAGGGTAGTTTCTAAGATATTGCAAAGATGAATATCCTGTACCAAAATCATCTAATGCTAAACTAATTCCTACTTCTTTAAGAGCACTGATTTGTAAGTCGATTGCTTCTCCACCTTCAATAAATAAACCTTCAGTGACTTCAATTTCAACTTGATTTCCCTCAAGGGAATATGTTTTAAGACAATTTTTTATGAAAGGTACTATGTCTTCGTCTAAGAATTGTTTGGGTGACATATTTATAGCAATAGTGAAATTTTCGTACCCTGCCTTGCGCCATAGGCAAGCTTGTCGACAACTTTCGTTAATGACCCAGCGACCTATCGATAAGATCATGCCCGTTTCTTCAGCTAGAGGAATAAATTGATCTGGGGGGACTGAACCCAGATCTGAATTGAACCATCGCAACAAGGCTTCGGCTCCCAGAAATTCCCCGCTTTTTACATCAATTTTTGGTTGGCAGACTATGGACAACTCTCCCTTTTCTATTGCCTGACCAAGCTGGTTTTCCATGTGTAAATGATTATGTGCTTCTTCGTTATATTTTTCTGAGAAGTAAGTATAAGTATATCGCCCAGACCGCTTCGCCTGATTGACAGCCACGTGAGCATTCGTAAATAATTCTTCTCCGGTTTTACCGTCATCAGGGTATAAAGCGACACCGACACTCGCACTTTGGTTTATGTTTTCATCTTTAACATCAAAGGGCTGTTTGAAGCAGGCAAGAATGTTGCTGATCAAAATTTCAGTGGCCAGTTCATGAGTTTGTTCTGCTAAAAATAAGAACTGCCCTCCGCCGAAATGAGCGACAAAGCGAAACTTATCGACGAGAGCATCGAGTTTTTCAGCGGCTTGTTTAATAATCTTATCGCCAGCTTCAAAGCCTAAACTGTCGTTAATACGCTTGATATTTATCATATCAACCATCAGTAAGGCAAATGGCGTTTGGTTATGAATGTTTTGTTCGATACGATTTAGCATGTAATAACGGTTGGGCTGTTTGGTTAGCGCACTATAGTTTGCTTCTTCAAAGAGTTTTTTCTCAATTTCCTTTTCAAATGAAATGTCTTGATTCAAACCTAAAAAATTAACGAGCTTGCCTCGTTCATCCCTTACGGGGGCTATGGTTGCTCTTGCCCAGTAAAGCTCTCCATTTTTACGTTGGTTTCGAAACTCTCCACGCCAGACTTTGCCCGAATTGATACTTTCCCACATTTCTTTGTATTCGGCTTCGCTGGTATAGCCTGTTTTAAGGATTCTAGGGTTGAGGCCGATAACTTCTTCTGGTTGATAACCCGTTGTTTGAGTGAAACAGGGGTTAACATATTCGATGGTGCCTTTTAAATCAGTGGTCATGATGGTAATTGGACTGTTCTCAAAAGCCTGAAATAGTTTTTGGAGTTCGCGTTCAGCGTCTTTTCGTTCGGTTATATCTAAGACCGTACCTGTCATTGTCGTAGTACTGTCTTTGTTGATCATGACTTCGCCACGTATTTTTACATGTCGAATGACTCGGTTTGGTTGTTGTACTCGGGCTTCTATCACAAACGTTTTTTTATCTATTTGAACATGTTGTAGGGTTTCATCTACTAGTTGACGGTCTTCCGGGTGAATTGCTTCTATAAAGGTCTCATAGTGTGCTTTAGCTTTGTGTTCTTCTAAACCGAAAATACGATAAAGCTCTTTTGACCAATAGAAGGTTTTATTTTCTAGTGGCCAATCCCAGCTACCTAGCTTCGCAATTCTTTGTGCATTGCTAAAGCTTGCACGACTTAAGTTTAATACTTCATTTTGCAGGCGAATCTCAAGATTCTGTTGACTATTTTTCTGTTTTAAATATCGGTTCCACAAGAAGAATAAAAATAGAATAATGCCGCCCCAAAAAAGGGCTTGCCAGAAAAACCTGTAATCTGGTGCTTCTTTAAATTGTAACCCTATCCAGCTAGCATTAATTTGGTTGCGTTGTTTTTCACTGATCTTCTTCAAAGTTTTATTTAGAATACTCGTTAAAATAGCCCAGTCGTTTCTTATTCCCATGCTAATATCTATTCGGTAAGGTGTTTGACCGGATACGCGAATGTTGGAGTATCCTTCTTTACGTATCGTATAACTTGCCACCAGAATATTGCCGATATAGGCGAAGGCTTTTCTGTCTTGTATTGCTTGTAAACCATCGGCTGTCGTGTCGACCTCAACCAGCTCGATGTTCCAATTACCACGACGAATAAGTTCTGTGGAAGCATGCCCCCTAACGACCGCAACTTTACGGCCCTCTAGTTCAGTTAGACTGGAAATATATGGGACGTTTTGGGGGGTAAAAATCATTACTGGGACTGAAAGGAAGGGATGAGTAAATTCTGCATACGTTCTTCGATCGGTCGTCGATGCCGCAGCAGAAAAAATATCCAAATCATGGTTTTTGAGTTTGTCTGTTGCTTCTACCCAATTGGTTGACTTTTTATACTCGAAGCGGATACCCAGCATGCTGGAAATTATATCGAGATATTCAACTGAAATTCCTTTGAATTCACCTTCTTCTGTTAAGTATTCAATCGGTGCAAAATTAGCATCTCCTGCAACTTTGATGACAGGGTGCTGATCTAACCAGGACCATTCTGCGGTGGTTAACTCTATCGCACTGTTATTGTCAGTTTGATCAGGTTCTACCCAATTTTTTAAAATATTAAATCGTTCTTTGATGGTAATGTTGCTTAATGCTTTTTGTAGGATGTCTCTTAAAATGGGTTCATCTTTTCGTACGCCTAGCGCATTGATAGAGGAGGTTTCTTTGGTCTTTCCGTGTTCTTCCAAATTAGTGATTAATTCATTATTAATAATGTACATGGCAACTGCTCTATTGCCGATATAGGCATCCGCCTCTCCTTTGACTACAGCATCAATCGCATCGCTGGTATTGGCGTATTCTATTGAACTTACTTGTGGGTATTTGTTCTTGATGACTTCGTGAATAAAAAATCCTTGTTCGGCGGCAACCGTTTGACCCGAGAGTGAATTTAAGTCATTTGAGAATTTGTCACCTTTTCGTTTGAATATAGCATGCGGAACATTCACGTAGGGGTCGGTAAAATTGAACGATAGCTCTCTGCTTTTACGAGGTGTTATGCCAGTTAGTGCATCAAGTTTATTATTTTTAACATCATTATAAATATCTTCCCAGCCACCCGGGTATATTTTTATTGCCCCATTCAAACGTTTATTTAAGGCATTAATGAAGCCTGCGCCAATGCCTTTTATTTGGCCTTTATCGTCAACATAGTCCATGGGCGGCCATGCATTCATGATCCCTATTTTGATTTCAGGGTGTGTGCTTAACCACTTGGCTTCGTCATTTGTCCATTCAATCGCTGGAGCATCAGTACTGCTCATTGTTGCCCCGCTAAGTGATACCGGTATCCATTTTGTCATTACTCGGCTTGAGTCTTCTGTACTAAGAATATTTAGCGCTTTATCTAGTATTGAGCGCAATTCAGGCCAATCTTTACGTACTCCAAACCTTTGGCCGTTTGTTTTAAGGTCGTAACGACTGGCAATAACAAGGTTGCTCAGCCCATGCTGTTGCGCCATATAGAAGTTGACGCCCAATACGCCGACATAAGCTTGAACTTCGCCAGCCGCAAGCGCTTGTAAGCCTTCTAACGGTGATGTTACGAGACGTTGGATGATGTCAGGGTGTTCATTCAAAACGCGCTTACTTGATGAATAGCCTTCAACCAAAGCAACTGTTTTGCCTGCGAGGTCTTTTGCTGATGCTATTGCGTTTTCATTACCATGTTGTGTCATGATCACTAAAGGTGTCGGGATATATATTTGGCTAAAATCCAAAAACTCTAAACGGTCAGGTGTAATTACCGCCGTAGCGATGACATCCAGCTCTTTATTTTTTGTATTCTCCAGAATTTGAGCCCAACTTAAACCAGAAGCAGGTTCGAAGCTGATTCCAAGGCTTTTTGACAAGATAGAAATAAAGTCAGGCGCAACACCAATAAACTTATTGTTTTTATCTAAAAAACTATAAGGCGCATAACCCGTATCAATGCCTATTTTTATGGTTGAGTGATTTGCTAACCATTCTTTTTCTTCTTTCGTCAGAGATAAGTTGTCACGTATATGTTGAATGGCCGCTGAATTTTCAGATAGCGCAGTTTCTGCAAAACTGGGCAAGCAAAAACTGAAAATGAATAAAACACACATGTGGGAAAAAACAGAAGGAAATGATAATTGTCGTTTGTTGTCAGAATTCTTAAGCACATTAATACACTCTTATTTCATCTTCTAGTGAGGGTCACGCTTTATCTTAATAACTGAATTGATAACTGAATTGATAACTGAATTGATAACTGAATTGATAACTGCATTAACGCGTTATTAATATTGGTTCAAAATAGTCAAAATACAAGTTTGAAAGATATAAAAAGGTGGAGTTTTAGTGCCATCTAGCTACTAGAGAAGATACTAGAGAAGGACAGGGACTGCTAAAAAGAAAAATCTCTTATCTGAGAGTTTGTATGACCTATAAACGGTGACTTCGCTTCATGTGAAAGTATTTGCTCACAAGTTTTTCATGAAGATGTTGAGGACTAGAGTCAACCATCATTGCCCCTTCTGCTGTAAGTTGTTGTAGCGTGAAACTTCGTTCAGCTGCAAACTGTTGAGTGCCCGCATACCTAAGCGCCTCATCGAAATTATTTACGGGAGTCGCAATATTTTTGTCCAATAAATTTTCTCTCAGGCTCGCGACCATCACAACATGACGTTTCGATAACATTCGCGTGGCCCTGATTAAATCATCATTATCTTCTTTGCGAATATTGCTGATGATAACCACCATAGATCGTTTTTGATGACGTTGGGCGAAGGATTCTGCGACCTGTAAAAAGTCACTATTTTGAGAGGTACTTTGCAGGTCATAGAGTTGGTTGAGTAATATTCCAATAGCTGAAGGACCCTTTACAGGGTTTAACCAGCGTTCTTTTCCTGAAAAACTCATAAAACCAACAGCATCGCCTTGCCGAATTGCAATGGATGCAGTGAGTAATAAAGCATTCAACGCATGATCAAAGTGGCTAAGCTTTCCTTCCATATGGCGCATTCGACGTCCACAGTCGAGTAAAAAAAACACCTCCTGATCTCTTTCATCTTGATACTCTCTAGAAATCGGTTTGAAGTGACGTGCGGTTGCTTTCCAGTCTACTTGACGTAGCGCATCGCCTTCTTGGAATTCTCTTAGTTGTTTGAATTCCAGACCATCTCCACGACGTTGTGAAAGGTGAATGCCCAACTGACGAACATGGTCTTCTACCCCCAGTTCGGCGATAGAGGCGATGGCCGTAAAGTTTGGATATACTTTAAGTGACTTCTGAGCGCCTAATGGGGTACGATGTTGCCATAAGCACCAAGGCGAATGGATACGCGCGACAAGCGGTGGGAGCACCGAATCGCCTCGTTCAATTGCTACTAGCTGATAGCTTACTTTTATTCTAGCTTCTGGTTTCACAGAGAGCTTAATTGGCAAACCCATTATGGAAAGAGAGGGGGGTTGTTGCTCGTTAAGTTCAATATGTATTAGTCTGGTTAACGGGTTATAAAGTTCTAGTGAGACTGAATTGGTAACCCCAAGAGCGAGATTATCTGGTATTGAACGTGTAATCTTAATGGCTAGTAATGGCCCTGGACGCAAGGCGTCTAATAAAGCGAGTAGTATCAGTCCTGTAAACGTTAGCCACCAGACTTCCGTAACTGATACCATTAATTCTGTTGAGGAAAACCCAAAAACACGAATGGTCACTAGCAGTACTGCCGCACCAATCAATGCTACTAGCAGTATCAGTAAGAGGCGAGAAGGTCTCATTTTCTAGGGGCTTCGACAGTCGCGTAGAGTTGCTCAAGCACCTGATCGTGGCTCATTCCATTGATTTCCATATCCGCTGCAAGTTGAATACGATGGCGCATTACCGGCAGTGCCATCGCTTTAATATCGTCAGGTAATACAAACTGAGAACCACGCAACAAAGCATGAGCACGGGCGGCACGTAAAAGAGCAATGCAGGCTCGGGGGCCCGCACCACGTTGTATGGCGACAGAGTGGCGGCTGGCACGAACGAGCCGAACGGCGTACTCAATTACTTGATCATCAATCGTGATGTTAGCGGCGACCTGTTGTAAACCCGATACCGTTGTAGGGTCAAGAATCGCTGCTTCTTGTTCGAAGGCTTGCTGATCATCGGTAATCCCGGTGGTGATTATTTTGGCTAATACGACCTCATCTTCATAGCTTGGGTAATCTATCGATATCTTCATTAAAAAACGGTCTAGTTCCGCTTCCGGTAAAGGGTAAGTTCCTTCTTGCTCTATCGGGTTTTGTGTGGCGAGCACCATAAAAGGTGAGGGCATTTGGTGAGGCGTGCCTTCGAGGGTCACCTGCCGTTCTTGCATCACCTCTAATAAAGCTGCCTGGGTTTTCGCAGGAGCACGATTGACTTCATCTGCTAGTAGTAAATTAGTAAAAACAGGGCCTTTACGAAGACGAAAACGACTATCTTTCATGTCATACATCACATGGCCAGTAATATCAGAGGGCATAAGGTCAGGCGTAAATTGAATGCGTTTAAATTCAGCGCTTATACAGTCAGCAAGAACTCTTACCATTAGTGTTTTACCCAGGCCAGGCACGCCTTCGATTAGGATGTGTCCATTCGATACCAGTGCGATGAGTACTTGGTCAACCACATAAGATTGTCCGAGTAACTTGCTATTAAGCCGGTCGCGCATCTGATTCAACAAGGTATTGGCTTCATCAAATTCCATCGTCTCTGCCATCGAGTTGTTAACTGTTATGCTCATAGTGTTTTCCTGATTTTCTGTAAAACACGGACACTGTCCGTAAAATCGTCTTCGTTTGTGATCGTTTTACTATTCATGGCTGTCGTCACCTCACTTGGCGTTACATTGCTGTGTGATGCTAATAATAAGTGCTGCTCTTCTATGTTCATCGCAGCATAATTCCGTAAAACGAGCTTCGCTCGAAGGTGAATGCCTTCTTGAAGGGTTTGCAGTAATATTTTTGATTCTTTTTGTCGCCATAAAAAATTAGCGGCAGCCTGAATGTGTGCGCCGATAGATCTACGCACGGTAATGGTTTGTTTTTTGATAGGGCCGAATCGACGTCCTCTGTATACCAGCCAGCATATTAACCACAGGCAAAATGCAGAAATAACTTCAGAGGCATTTTGCCAGGCCAGTACAAAGACTGAAGGCATGCTGCTATCAACAAATAGTTGTATATTATTGCTATTGGCAGCAAGAATACTTAGAAGGTAAGCATGGCTAAATAATTGAATATTGTCTGATTTCCATATATCCGAGTCAGCAATCACGGTCATCATGCCATTACCAATACTCATTTGGATAAATTGAATGCCGTATTCGTTTCCATCCCAATAAAATGGTTGAATTTCTTCGTATTGCTCACCCTCTTCTAAGTCAAAAATAGGGTGATATAAACCTCTGAGTGGGTCAAAGTGGACTTGAATACTCTCGTCAATACCCTGGAAGTTTAAGCTACTTATTTCAGATGTATTAACACTCGCCATTTTTGCTTCATCGTTGAGTTTATCTTGTTCAACGGTCTCGCCTTTTTCAAATTTAGCATTCAGTTCTCTCATTGTTTCGCTGAGCTTTTTAGGGTTAAGCGTTTTATCTTTTGCTAAAGTCTCGGTATCTTTTTCTTCTTGGTCACAATTGCAGTCTATATTGACGCTTTCAAAGCCAAAAGCTTGCAGTAAAGGGTCTCTTTCACTTCCCTTTTTTGTTGGATGCGCGACTACTATCAGGTGTCCACCTTGTTCTAACCATTGGGTGATCTGCGAAACCTGGCGTGATGACACTACATTCATGCTATCGTCAATAAACAAGGTGGGGAAGTCTTCTGAAAATTGGATTTGTTTAAAGCTATTAACAGTTTTAGCTGTAGTGCCCTGACGAGAAAGGTAGTGTTCAGCGGCTAGGTAAGGGTTGCTCCGCGCATTGATATTCCATCCTTTATCTTCTGTTTCTTCATAAGACTCAAAATAGTTAAAGAACACATACAAAGCTCCCGTTAGACAACATGTAAGAAAGCCGATTACCCACTTATTTTTCATTGTCGAATATCCGTTTCCAACGATCACAGAGTAGCTGAATATCGGCTTGGTCTGGTCTCATATGTCCATATGCAAGGCTTTGCCATCTAAGGGTAAGATCATGAGAAAATTGACTTAGCGTGACATCGCCAATGCCTTGAACAATCACAACACATTCACCTTCTGTATGACTGTCATAGAATGTTAAATCATGCTGATGCATTAAATTGGATAGTGTTGCCCTATATAGCAGGCTCATTGCCTGGCGAAAATCGTTATTAGCGCTAAGCATCATAACCTGCTCTGGAATATTAAGTGGTAAACTATCTTGACGCACATCCAGTCCAAATAAAGTTTCAGCCTTAGGTGTCTGTTTTACAGCTTTAGTTTTAATATTGAGCATCCGGCTAAGAGATGCTCGGTAGCGATACACAACATATATAATTAGGCTTAAGGCGACTATCCATAACAGCGCCTCTAAAATCCAGGCGATTTTAACTGGGTCCTGATTCTTAGTCTCGGGCTCACCTTTGAGCAGGTGTTCAAACATTTCAACTAGTTGTATCAGCCATTCGGGTAAACGATCCTCTGATTCATCGGGAGAATCCTCTCCTTTAAGGCGCCAGCGGGTCACATTCTTGCGCAAATGAAAGTCATCACCTGCTAATATCTCCTGGATCAAACTCTTGGACTGACGCTCATTTTCGATTAAAATTTTTGTTTTCTCTTGTTGTGGGGTTGAGCGTTGCTCAACGCTATTAGCTAGATCAGCAAAAGCAGAGATAGGATGAAAGAGCAGCAATAGTGCGATGATAGTGATTAAAACCGGTGCCTGTATTGTTGTTCCTTTATGGTGTTTTTTCGCGAGGTGACGAAATCTGATTTCTACATCCCAGGCTTCCAGTTCTATGCGTCGGCTAATGTACAAAGCGAAGCCCGCCATTGTATAGAATGGTGCGATCAAGGCCATGGCGCACAATGAAAGAAGGAAGGAAACCCATTCGCTCAGGGTTGACTCCTCTACTATTAATTCAGCGACATCGATGTTTGCTTCTGAAGGTAAAAGCAATGCAGCAAGCGCTAACGCGCCAAAAATAATGAGTATTTCCATATGCACACAGACCAGTGTCAACCAAGTGGCAGCACCCGTGTTTCTATAGTGAAGAATTTTAAGTCTTTGCTGACGCCCCTTTCCTGTAAGCTGTTCCAGCAAAGTAACGGGCATATCGAAGGAACGGGTGAAGTTTAATCGACGCCAAGTGAGCCAGGGGAAGAGGTCTATTCGCCATAGGGAGGGAATGTTTTGTATCGCGTGAGCGATAGTGATTTTTTCTCCAAACAAAGCATGACTGGCAATGAATAATGGTACTCGATCAAATAACGGTTTAAGCCACCAGATTATTAATCCAGCAACCCAGAGATGATCATAAAAAATAATAATCGTAATAAGGGCGATGGTGGCCATGGGTATCAACCAACCCAGAAATAATGGTAAAAACCAGTTTCGTGCCATTATAAACCCAAGGTCTACCGCCTCCCAGTGGTTGCGTTGCCTCGGCTCGATGCTGATTCGGTCAAGATTCATAGCGCTTTCCTGAGAAACAGCAATAAGCTAGCAGTAAGAGAGCAACAAATACCCCGAAGCCATATTTTACAAGCTGCATTCCAGGCATTGAAGACCAGAAAGCTTCAATAAATGCTGCCGCGACAAGCATCAGAGCTGATCCGTAAACAATTAACACTGACTCTCGGCCTGCGAGTCTAATTGCGTCGACTCTTCGATAAGGGCCTGGGTCAATCAAAGAAAAACCTAGTTTAAGGCCCGCAGCGCCACAAAAAACGATTGCACCTAATTCAAGTGCACCATGGCCTGATACAAATGGATAAAACGTATCAGTATAACCAAGTTGTGTTAAATGCCCTGCTACGCCGCCGATGGATAAGCCATTAAAAATTAAGAAAAAAACTGAACCTAAACCAAATAATATGCCACTAGCAAAAGTTCGAAAACCAATACCAATATTGTTATTGATATAGTGACCAAACATAACCAGGTCTGTTTCCGAACCACGTTCTCGGCCAAGTACCGAGGCTGAAGGATCATACATTGATTCAAACTGCCTTACATTAGCAGGCTCCATCAGACTATAAATTAGCTCCTCATTTAGATAACACCCTAGCGCCATTGTTAACAAAGGTAATAGAAACAATGCGAAGGCTGATGCAACATAAGCTCTGTTGCTACGTAGCGCATTTGGAAAACCCTGAATTAGAAACCAAATCCACCTACGCTGATGCTGATTGTTGTATTGGTAAAGAATATGGTGTGATTCCAGTACCAATTGATTCAGACGTTTTGCAAGATTTGGGCTGTAACGGCGTGATTTTGCAACCGCAAGGTGATGACAAAGTTCTCTGTATCTTTGAGGGAAATCACTTTCAATTGACTTGTGTGGGTTGGCAATCACTTTTTCAATGTATTGCCAGCGATCACGATGAAACGTCTCAAAACTTTGTTGCTTCAACGGTGGTCTCCTAAAAGCCAATTACCAATTCCTTGTACTTGTTTAACACCTTTGCTACCCGTACTTCCTGTCATGCCCTCAAGGATATTTGCGAGCTCTTCTTGGCGGCTTTCGGTTAATTGTTGATAGCGCTGGGTAAAGCTAATGATTGCTATTTGATCATCGAGGTCTAAAGGTGTCGAAGGGGCTCGAGATGGGACGTCAGGCAATGGCAATTGGTTAGTCTCCGACTCCCGATAAACGACTATTGTTCCTGCAGCAAAATCTCCGAGTCGTTGGAAGTTTTTATTCATTACCATACAGAATAAACCGCCTACATAAAAAAAAGGTAGGAAATCGGCAGAACGTAACAGGTTTCGAACTAATGACGTATTCCAATTAACGGGCGTTAAATCGTCGTTGACGACCATAATTCCCAGCATTTTCTTACCTGGTGTCTGGCCCGAGCGATAAACTTCGAACAATACCGGGTAAAACCATTCCAGAAGAAAGGTAATGACCAGAATAAACCCCATTCCGGCTTTGCCTAATAATTGCATTACTATCGATGCAATTATTATCGCAACCAGGCGTACAGACAAATCGATACTATAGGCCAATATTCGTGGTACTGGGCCTGCTATTTGCACTTGCAGGTCGACCCCTTCCGGCGTTTCGACCTGGTAGCGCGAATCCAATAATATGTTATTCATATTACGACTATAATTACCCTTCTTTGGTCGCTGCTTCACAGCCAAACATATTACGGTATGCGATTCCGATAGCGATTAACGAGAGTGGTATTGTCCAGATTAGACCAATTCCTAAAGGTATCAGGCCTAGTAAATTAATGACGAAAAGCAGGATAGTGAAGCCAAAGAAACCGAACCAGTTTTTTGTTACCGCTTTGCGAGATGTTTCAAGCGCTTGCCAGGGCGACAATCCTTTATCGACCACTAATATCATGGCCATATAATAGGCGATAGACAAATATATTCCTGGGATAATAAGCAATACAAAGCCAATAATAAGTAAAACATAAAGTAAAACAAAAGTGATGACCAAGGGGATGATACTTCGATAAGGCGTAAAAATACCCGTTACTTTAATAGGGACATCAACTGCACGGCGTAAGCCTAACATCATAAGCCCCATGCCCAAAGGTATCAGTAGAATCATTAGTAAAATGGATTCGGCAAAACCGCCACCAAAGATCATAATGAAAATTTCAGGCATATTTTCCAGTTCTGGTTGTACTTCCCGCATTCCCAGAGCGCTGAAGATGCCCCCGAGTACCAGTGCTGATCCAATATAAAGGAGTGTATATAAACCTAGGGCTAGCTGTACTTTCCATTTTACACCAGAAGTCTTTTCCCATGCTTCACTGACAATATCACCGATGCTGAATTTATAGTCTCCGATGATTGCGCGTTCTACACTGCCAAACTCATTGTCGGTACTTTCATTGGCCAAATCGGCTTGAGGTGCCTGATATATATCGTTCACGTTGTTGCTTCCTTTCTAAAATGTGAATAGCTTATCCTGCTTGCTACATATGTGTTCTTACCCCAATAATACCTTCTCTGTTCCATAATAAATACACGCTAAAAAGCATTGGCAATTTTTTCTAAGATAATGTGACTACAGTCTCCTTCAACAATGAAAAGCTCAGGAGATATGCATAAGGACAAGCAATGCTAGAAAGCATTCATGGTGACTCGAGAAAATTGAGGTTCATTGCGTGGTGAATCTCTAACGAGTATTGGTTTAGGTGTTAGCTAAGAATAGCCTAACCAGTTCAACCCGTGCGAGAAGAACATCCCCCTGCGTTACTGGGGGAAGATCAAGTTCATAATTATGATTTTTCTTTTTTTGTGATGTGAGCTCTGGAGAAAATTAACCCTAACAAACCAAGAGAAAGGAGCATCACAGATCCTGGCTCAGGTACTGCTTGGGTAATCACTCGAGCGTTATCAATCCAGTATTTTCCAATCGCTAATTGGTTTAAAACTAATGTATTAGAGCTTTCGAAAGTAAGGAAATCATGCGCCTCTAGGCGACGAGAATTATTATTTTGATAAATAGTACCAATTCCGCCAAGGACATCGTCGGATAAGTTTAGATATTTTCCACCTAGAATAATCGCCACAATATCTTCTTTAAAAGTTAAGCGGCTATTGAAAATACGAGCACTTGAGGTGCCCAAAGAGTCAAAGTGCAATAAGTGAGAATTATAATTACCCGCCGCTAAAGATAAATTACTGTTTGAGTGGTTTAAACCTCGAATGGAGTCACCAATAAATAAATTTTCATTTAATAAGAAATCAACTTTAATCTGACCATCATTAACATAAGTGTTTTGTGCTTCATTAAACGCTTGAATTTGGTTTGACTCAGTATGTCCCCAGCGCAAATCTAAGCCGTTAATATTATCTGTTGGGCCAATGAGACCCGCGTATGCAGAGCTCCAAGAAAGTATACTAAACAACCCTAATCCTAATATTGAAAGCTTTTGAAACATTGAGAATCCTTTTTAATTTGAATTTATGAAAAGGAGTGTAGGAAAGATTATTTGCCTTGAAAAGCGAGGGTGAAGGTATTTGACAACATATAACTTTTTAGTATCATATAGTTACGATGCTTGCGTGTATTGTTACTTAATGATTTGAATTACGTATAATTAGGTATTAATAAAGGCCGTCAAAACTAACAGCTATTTTGCCTCAAGCTCCACTTTAATTACTCGGCCTTCAGAAATAAAAACCATGTTGTAATGCTTCGTCCCTTTTCGGTACGCCCAACGAGATATAAAGCACCCATTGTCGATCCCTTCGCAAGTAACTTTTATCTCTGTTTTGTGTAAGGGCTCGCCACATCTTTCCAAGACGGAGATATCCGTATCATCCTCAAGTACAAGGTCGTTGCCGCAACGCATTGCGTGAACAGAAACTGAGGTACATATAAGTACAATATAAAGACCAAGCTTTCTCATTTGATTTACCTTTGGGTTTGTTGGGTGGGGGGGATTTACGGGGAGAAAGTAGATTAATCAATTCGATAATCACCTGTCTTTCATCTTGCTGGATATCTAGGTAATCAGCATAAAGTAATACATCTAATAAGGACAGGCACAACTTAATAGTAACACTATTAAGCATAAGTCATTCGTTTATGGTACTTTCCATACGTGTATTTAGTAAACATATATGAGTGTTTATTTGGGCAAAACATTCAAAGACTATACGTTAAAACGTACCACCTCAGCCGTTATTGTTTAGCCCCCTCCAATGGGAAAATATAAAGAAACAGCTAAACCCTGTGGCAAGTTATTTTCTAATATCACTTGTCCCTGATGTTGCTTCATAATCTGGTCAACAATCGCTAGGCCTAAACCATAACCTCCAGTACCTGAATTTCTTGCTTCATCGATGCGATAAAAGGGTTCAAAAATATTAGAGAAGTGCTCTTTTTTGATGCCGGGTCCTTGGTCTTTAATTTGGATAATAAGATGTTCATTCTCTATATGGCTGGTGATCGATATCGTTGAGTGCTCGGGGCTGTATTTCAAAGCATTGCCCAGAATATTATCAATGGCCCGTGTGGCTAATATCAAGTTACCTTGAAAGCAGTCTGTTACTAATAAAGCTTGGTCAATCTGAATGTTTTTGTCGTGGGCTTCGAGTTCGGCTGCTTCGCAAATACTTTGTATCAGAGGAGTGGAGCCAATGGTTTCAAGCTGTGCTGTTTTGGAACCATCACTTAAACGTGAAAAAGTAAGTAGGTTGTCTATCAGTTCATCAAGCTTAGTATTTTGTTGTTCAATTTTTTCGAGTAAAGAATTATCGTCGGTATCTGCTTTAGCGAGTTCAATTGCTATTTTTTGTCTTGTTAGAGGGGTTCTTATTTCATGAGAAATATCCCTCAGTAATTGTTTTTGGTTTAAAAGCAGTGCTTCGGTTCTTTTTGCCATATGATTAAAGGCATTGGCGAGTTCACCAAGTTCATCACTACGGTTACCGATTTTGTCTTTAACCCTCACGCTAAGGTCGCCTTCAGCCATTTGTTCACTGGCTTCTGTCAGGCGTTTAATCGGGCGCACGACAGAACGGCTTAGCCAGAATGAACCTAACGCGATAATGATAAAAGAAGTGAGTAAACGATACAGTTTATAGTCTTGAAAAGATGACATCGTGCGGTGAACGAAAGGTGAAGGGAGAACCTTTAGTACATATTTCGCCCCCGTGGATGTTAATACCGATTGCTTGATTAAAGAAGACCATTTCTTTCGCCAGTGAGGTCGAGAAAATGCCGTCGTAGCGTTGTGTCTTTTACCTACTGGTTTTCCAATAGCTTGATCTGTTTGGTCAAATAAAATAACGCGAATTTTATGTCTGGTATATTGGCTTTTGTACCATTGCTGAAGAGCGTGTTCCCCAGAGCTTTCATAAACAATCACCGCATCGTGAGCGATATCTTGAAGTTTTGCCTGTACACGCTCGTAACGCTGCTCAATGTCAGCGATTTGATTGGTGATGTAAATATTGGCCACAATGGTTAATAGGGTGGTAAGCCAGAAAGCTCCAAGAATTTTCCAGAAAAGTTTTCGCTTGAAAATATTTAGTTTTGACTTATTCATAGCGAGTACTTTGATGAATACCAACCTGAAACAAGTAGCCGATACCCCGTACAGTTTTTATTGGATCAGGCGTGTTCTCGTGACTCATTTTTTTTCGTAAGTTGCTTAAATGCATATCGATTGCACGATCATATAAACTGAATTTTCTGCCCAGTGCTTTTTCTGTTAATACCGATTTTGAGATCACCTCGCCGGGGTTGGCCATCAGTTCATACAAAATATTATATTCAGCCGCGGTGAGATCTAATAGATGGTTGTTAATGCTGACTTCGCGGCGTTTGGGTTCGAGTGTGATTCCTTCAAGTTCAATGGTTGAGGCTTCGTTAACCGCTTGGCTATCAAGATGAACGCGCCGGATCAATGCTTTAATACGGGCGACCAGTTCGCGTGGGTTAAAAGGTTTGGGCAAGTAATCATCGGCCCCCATTTCAAAACCTATAATTCGGTCAATATCTTCGCCGCGAGCGGTTAGCATTAATACAGGGGTAGATCTTTGTGCTCTTAGCTCTCTTAGTACGTCAAGGCCATCTTTACCGGGTAGCATAATATCGAGAATAACGATATCAAAGGTCTGTGAAAGCGCCAGACTAAGCCCTGTTTCACCCTCAAGAGCTGTCGTCATACTAAAGCCTTCTTTGGCCAGAAGAGTGCTTAACAGTTCGCTGATTTCATGATCATCTTCAATCAAAAGTATATTTGCTTTCATGGGCTACTGGTTGAACTCAATAATGGCTTGATTGACTTCAAGTTTAGCACAAGGTTTAACGCAAAAAGTTAAGGTTTACGCTCTCTTTACAGACTCTTTACTGCTCGGATACCCACCTTTACAGGCAGATCATTAAACTGGATTTATACCACATCAGCACTCTTGGAGTTTGATAGCGGTTATATTTTAATGTCGTTCAATAGACACAACTAATTAGGTAAAAAATATGAAAAAAAGTCGACTATTTGTACGTAAATTGATCCCAGTGGCAGTCATAGCAACTGCTTTTGCAGCGTCGTCGGTTTATGCTGGTAGTTTTTTTGGTGGAGGGCATCATCGTGGTGGTGATATGTTGAAGCCAATTGAACGGATGATTGACCATGTAGACTTAAGTGATACTCAAGAAGAGCAGGCCAACGTTATTTTTGAAAATGCTCGCACAGGCTCGAAAAATATAGGCGAGATCCGGCATCGGTTTTTTAAACAAATTGTCGAAAATAACCCGGATGACAGTCAATATATGAGCACTGCCGAGGAACAAGCTGAAGCCATAGCAACAGAAGTGAAAAACCAGATTCTGTTTATGGCTAAAGTCAGGCAAGACGTATATAAAATTCTAACCGCAGAGCAGAAAGAAGAATTAGCCGAGCATATCGAGAAGAAAATGGCACGGATGAATAATAGGATAGAGAAACACCGCCGTTAAGTAGCTCACCTTTCTCTAACTCGTTCCCATGCTCTGTGTGGGAATGTATGCATCAGGCAGTCGCTAATTCTTGCAATGTTTTAGCAACCTAAGTCAGGGTTGGTAATATAAACCGATGATCATGGTTGTTCAAAATGCTTATTAAATTATCCATATCAAAAATACAGTTGCCATTTTTTGATCCAAAATACCCCCAATAAACGACATATCTCGATCGTATTTGTAAGCCAAAGCTTAGGCCAAAGTTGGAAAATTAATCAAAACCTCAAATCACCTAGTTATACTAATGACTGGGATGATTTGTCTAGAATAATGGCGTTAGCAACGCTTTTCAATCTCAGTGTACTTTGCTGAAAATGGTTTATACTTCTTATAATATTAAGAAAGGTGGAGGTCTCTATGTTTATCCGTATTACCTTGCTTCCCCATATTACTCTGCTATTAATAAGCATGTTTTTTTCTAGTCTAACGTTAGCTGCATCGCCAAAAATTGTTTGGTTTAGTACTTTACAACAAGATATAAGTGATAAATCTGGGTTTTGGCGGTCGGTTCACGATTTAGTTGTCGCTAGCGCACAAGATCTTGATATTGACTTCAGAATTTATTATGCAGAAGAAAATTTCCTAAAAATGCACAGACAAGTCAATATGATACTAGATAACCCTAAAACACGTCCTGACGGTATTATCTTCCACAATTACAAAAAAATGGCCCCCTATATTCTGGATAAAGCCGAGCAACTCAAGGTAAAGTCACTGATATTTAATTCAGGTCTAAATGGTGGCAAGCTCCCATTATTCCCACGGAAGAATTATAAACACTGGATTGGGCAAATATTACCCGACGACGAGTTTGCTGGCGCAGAATTACTGCATTGCCTTAAAAGCGCTGCAAAAAATATGTTTAATGATTCAAGAAAAGAGGAGTTTACAGTTTTGGCTATGGAAGGAAACCCTTCCTCTAAAGCATATCAATCAAGAAAAATTGGTCTACAACGAGCCTTAATAAACTCTGATATGCACTTTACTCAGTATTTCCCGGCAGATTGGTCACGCTCAAAGGCCAGAGAAATGTTTCCTACGATGTTAGCACGCTATCCCAAAGTTAATATCCTCTGGTCTGCCAATGACAACATGGCTTTAGGTTTAATCGATGCAGCCGAAGGCTCTGACTTAACTTTTGGCGAAAATGCGGTTGTTGGGGGCATAGACTGGTTAGCTGAATCAATAGAGGCTATTCAGAAAGGTGACATGGCTTGTAGTGTCGGAGGTCATTTCGTGGATGGTATGTGGTCACTTATTCTTATGTATGACTATTTAAATGGATTTGACTTTATCGATGAATCAAAAGAATTAAGCCGTCAGGCTACATTTCATACAAAAATGGCAGTAATAAATAAAAATAATGTTGATAGCTACGATCAACTAACGAAAAAGCTTCAACCTGATAATTTGTCAAAACATGACTTCAAGCAATATTCACGCACGCATAATTCCAAAATAGAACACTATAACTTTTCTATCGCTGAACTATTACATGCGCTGTAAAATACGTGGCATTCACTGTTTATGCTTTATCAAACTCTATAAGCGCAAAAAAAATGAGAATTAAAAGCCTTCAAAGTAAAATTTTCATCCTGGTTGTGTCCTTGTTCACCTCTGTATCTATTCTCAATTTTTACAGCATCATAAATGCCGCCGGCAAACAAGCTGAATTACTCATTGAAGCTAGACTAAATGTCGGCAAAAAGGTGTTAATTGATCAGTTTCAGGTTGATCAAACGAACTTTGATTTAAATGTCGCGACTATTGCTCAGGACTGGGGTTTCAGACAAGCACTCGGGCAGCGTGCAGATAGAGCATCAATCACTAATATTATGCAAAATCATATGCAACGGATCTCGGGTGATTTTGCTTTTGTGACTGACCTACAAGACAACATCGTTGCCAGCACGTGGGATGCAGAGCCAAAGGTTCTAAAAATGCTGCAATGGCGCGTGTTAAACACGGAGAGTCAGGTTTCGTCTTTAGCGCTCATTGATAACAAACCTTTCTATGTTAGTTCTGAAATTGTAAAAGCGCCCATAAAGATTGGCCATATTTTTGTTGGAAAAGCACTCACCCCCACTTTTTTTACACGATTGAAAGAACAGATAGACTTAGGAGTATCCTTAGTTAAACTTGATCACAATGGTAATGAAGGGCTCCTCTCTACAACACGCGCGTTAATCGACAAGCCACCGAATAACAAGGAAAACGCATTATCTCCCTTTGCTTTTATAAAATCATCTAGTGAGCTGACGCAAAAGGTGGAATGGTACGACAACACATATATTACTGTTTCATTTCCAATTAACACCTATGATACTCACTCAGATCAAAGCCAATTAATTATGGTGTTGCATGACTCCTATAGTGATGCCATGTCAGTATTTAAGCTGTTTTGGGTTGATATTTTGCCTTTCTTTTTAGTGGGCGTTCTTGTTTCATTACTTGGGGCGTTTGCCATAGCTCGCGGTATTACTAACCCCGTTACGCGCTTGTTAAGTGCCGCCAAGTATGTGGCTAAAGGGAATTATTCAGCCGAATTGAATATTAGCCAAGATGGTGAACTGGGTGCGTTAGCTCAAGAATTTCAAAATATGCAAACCGCTGTCATGACCCGTGAAAACGAAATCAAGCAACAAGCCTTAGCCCTGCAAGAAAGTGAGAAACTTAAGTTTGAAACTGAAATAGCTCATAAAGAAAAAGAATTAGCTGAAGAAGCAACCCGTGCTAAAAGTCAATTCCTAGCCAGTATGAGCCATGAAATTCGAACGCCTCTTACTTCAATTATCGGTTTTTCAGAAACGCTCAAAGATAGAAGTATGCGAATTGAAGATCAAAAAAGTGCCATTCACACCATTAACCGTTGTGGAAATCACTTACTGAATGTCGTGAATGACATTCTTGATGTTTCAAAGATTGAAGCTGATAAGATTGAAATTGAAATAATTGATACCTCACTGTTTCCTCTACTTTATGAAGTTCAACAGCTGACAGATTTACAAGCCAGTAATAAAGGTATCAGCGTTGATCTCGATTATCATTTACCGCTGCCAAAATGCATCGCTATAGACCCGACACGTCTGAAGCAAATTTTGATCAACCTGATTAATAATGCGATTAAATTTACGGAGTCAGGCAGTGTTATATTGAAATTATCATTTGACGCGTCAGCAAAAATGATTTCTTTTTCCGTTGTTGATACCGGAATTGGAATGACGCCTGAACAACTCAACCAGTTGTTTTCTGCTTTCAGTCAAGCGGACTCATCGACCACGCGTAAATATGGTGGCACAGGCTTAGGTTTATATATCTGTAAGCAATTATCTGAGCTATTGGGGGGGGCAATAACAGCTAAGAGTCAGGTTAACCAAGGTAGTGAATTCCAATTAACAATACCATACAAAGAAGCAAGAGACCTGACGCTTATTTCTGATTTATCTGATGCAAACCAACTGTCTACCTCTTCATCATCACACCTTGAAATTCCCTCATTGTCAGGTTTGGTACTTTATGCCGATGACAATGCTGACAACCGACGACTCGTCAGTTATTTAGTCAAACAAACAGGGGCAGAAATTATTACCGTTGAAAATGGGGAGCAAGCGGTAGAGCAAGCATTAGTTAACGAGCTTGATTTAGTTTTGATGGATATGCAAATGCCTGAAATGGATGGTATCGAAGCCACACAACTGTTGATTAGTGCCGGCTTTTCACCCCCCATTATTATGATGACGGCTAATGTAGACAAAGGAAGTATTGAACAATGTGCAAAAAGTGGTGCACTGGGACATTTTGGTAAGCCGATTGACACCCCTAAATTTCACCATTTATTATCAGAGCACTTATCAAACAGCAGTCATACCAAGACGAGTTTGTCTGACCTTGATAACTATCAAGAAATGGTTGCCCAATACTTACTGACCTTGCCTGACAAAGCTAGTCAGCTAAGTAAAGCTTATACATTAAATGACTGGCCAGTTGTTGAGGATATTGTGCATCAAATTAAGGGCAGTGCCGGCAGTTTTGGGTATGAGAATCTTACCCGTATAGCTGTTAAGCTTGAAGATAAAATAAAACAGAAGAATCCAGAAGAAATTGACAAAGAAGTGGATGTTCTTCTGCAATATATTCAACAAATAATTGAAGGTAAAGAGTGAAAAATACACGTGTTTTAATTGTCGACGATGTGAGTGATATGCGTAATTTATTAGCCAGCTCATTACGCAGCCTTGATATCAGAAATATCCTGGAAGCCAAAAATGCAGCGGATGCAATTGAGATCTATCAAAACAAAGAAATTGATATTGTGTTTTTAGATTTACATATGCCAAAAATAGATGGCTTTGAAGCATTACGAGAAATTCGTAAGATCAACCCTATCGCTTTTATCGTAATAGTTAGTGGAGAGCATTCAATAGACAATGTAAAGAAAGCGATTAAATTGGGTGCAAATGGTTTCATCATCAAACCATTCAAGCTGGGCAAGCTCCAAGAAATGATAGAAAAATATACGGCCGAGAGGCTGACTAACTAACTTGGGTGACAGCGCGCGAGATCGAGATACGGACGATTTCGATATGTGAATAAGGACTGGCACTGTTAAAAAGTATTAGCGTGAACTAAGGTGTAATATGAAAAGTTAGTCGTAATTGAATGGGTGAAAAGTAAGCTTTTGTTCATTTCTTTTATATTATTAATGGCCTGCCTTCTATAAGTTTTGATATCAATAACAAGTATTTAATTTATTAACTCTCTAAGAGGTTTAATTTAAAAAAATGCATGACTCATCACTAATCACCCTCATTATTTTTGTTATTTCTGGACTCGTAGCCCTAAATGCACTTTCGTACTACTCTGAGCGGTTAATGCTGTTTCCTAATGTTATTTGGGTCCTGTGTATTGGCCTGATATACGGGGCTGTGAGTCATTTTGAGTTGCTTCATTTCTCTGAACTTTACCTTGACCCCAATATCATTCTATTTGTGTTGGTTCCTGTGCTTATTTTCGCTGCAGCTAAGAAAATGTGCCTACATCATTTTCGCAAGGTGCTTAAAGAGTCATCGATCCTCGCGACATTAGGGATTGTTATCAGTATGGCTGGTGTGGCTCTGGTCCTCTACTGGGTATTTCATGTTCCACTCCTTGAATCACTACTCTTTGGGGTGATCGTTTCTGCGACAGATCCTATTGCGGTCAGTGCGATTTTGCATGAAGCGAAAGACCTTAGCACAGAAAGAAAAATGCTAATTGAAGGTGAATCGATCCTTAATGATGGTTTTGTTGTTGCGGTTTTCGCAACCCTTTCTGTCATGATTTTTGGAACGGAAGAGATTAGTCTCGCGCTGAGCGGAGGTAAGCTCGTTTTTAATATTTTAGGCGCTCTTGTGATTGGAGTCGTTTTGGGACGACTTGCTCGTTTTCTTTTGCGCGTATGGAAAAACAAAGCCCCAGCGCTTACTGTAAATATTACCCTTGCCCTCGCTTTTTCGAGCTTCCTTCTGGCTGAGACTTTCCATTTTCCTGGCGTACTTGCTGTTTTTGCAGGGGCGCTCGCTTTTGGTTATCGTCCTGATGAAAATAATGACAAAGTACAAGGTGCTCAAGAACAGGTATGGGATTATCTGGAATACATCGTAAACAGCATTCTCTTCTTTTTGCTTGGGGCAAGTTTTTTCTCGCAGGCATCAATGGAAATCATAACTATTACTTTTGTAGTCATCGCTGTGATGATGTTATTTTTGTCGCGGTTTATTGCGCTTGGTGTGCTTAGTCCATTCTTGCGTATTGAAGAAGCAAAAATTACTCGACAGGACTTTTGGTTACTTAATTTTTCTGGTTCACGCGGTGCAATTTCTATCGCTCTAATTCTTTTATTGCCTAACGATTTTACTTATAAACCGCTATTCCTGACCATCGCTTTTGTGATGGTTATCGTATCTTTGGTGGTGTATCCCATGTTCTTAAAAAAAGTATTAGATGATCAACCAAAGGCACAAACTCATTAAAGCAATACTTATGGTAACGCGCACCAAGTTGAAAATATAAAGTATCGAGTTTGAAGTGGTTCATCAACCTGCGTTCACCTCGCCATCACCTTACTGTCATCCTAACGATTAAGTTCAGATTTCAGTCCTAAAATAGCTAGCAGCCATCCGGTTTTCTTCTTACACTCATTGGTAAATATTAGTTTTTATACTAAATCCAAGCGCTTTGTATGATTTCTTAAAGAAGTCACTAGGGCTGTTTTTTGGCATTAAGAATTATTATATTTGGTATAAGTGGCTAATTTATATTGGAAATAATGACGATTATCTTTATAACGCAGAATTTGCTTTTAGGTGCTTTATGTTCGCAGAGAATCCAGAAGAGTTTATTAATAATTCATCAATAGGCATCCATGCAGTATCGCCAGAAGGTATTGTTGTTTATGCAAACCAGTGTGAACTTGAGGTGTTAGGGTATGAAAAACAAGAATATGTAGGTCATCATGTTTCTGAGTTTCAGGTGGATAAACATTGTTTAGCTGACATGATGAGTCGATTAGGTCGCTTTGAGGTATTGAAAAACTATCCTGCTAAAGTAAGAGCTAAGGCAGGTATAAAGTATATTATCTACAACTCAAGCGTGCATGAAAAGAATGGAGAGTTTGTACATACACGTTGTTATGGAGCAGAAGTTGAAGAAGTTATTTATGATGCTTATTTTACTAATAAGGGCATGTCTTGATAAGGCGCCTAAGGTTTTAGTTCTTACTTCTAGCTTAATTAGCGACACCTTGGTGCCAATTACCGCTGGTTGGTTCAACAGGCTAAGAGGCAAGTTCTGCCACTAATTAGACTCTTGAGATTAGGGGCGAGATGGCCTAATTATTATGATTTCGCTTACTAGAAGAACTAAGGCTTTGGAGTTAAAGCGTTGCCTTTCAGTCGCACTAAATACTGCTAGCTGTAAGCAAAAAGCGTTACCTATTTGATTGCCAGAAACTGAAACTGAAAGTGAAATCCGAAAGCGATACCTTTTGTTCACTTTAAAGACTGAGCTAAATTAGCTTTAAGTAAAGTATGTAGAACGGACTCCTTTAAGTCCGCTCGTGTGAAAAATCAGTTTGAATATATAGGCTGGTCCTTAAGTAATCTATTTCTAGAAAAGTTAAAAATGGCCGCAGCTCAAAGCATGCTGAGCTAAGGAATTATAGGTCCAATAGTGCCTGTCTTGCAGTATGATTCGTAACGGCTAGTCACAATTTTTCTATAAGATGTATACCGCTCAAACTGCTCAACTATGAATTTTGGGGCTACAGCCGCAGCTAAAGACCAAAACTTGTATCGATTCAAACTCGAACTGACTGGATTCCAAATTAGCCTCTAATTAGTTGAAAATAGTACACTTAGACCGCTCTCTTTTTGATATGAGAGTGGCTGACCCCGTCGTGTCTTGGTTTACTCATACGCTAGTTCTTCACGAATATTGAAGCTAGCGCTTTGACAGACTTATAAACCAAGAACCTTATAAATCTGAGAGTTACAGTATTTACAAAGGAACACATGAGTAACAAATAAACTCATTGATCTCTAACCGTCTGATAGATTGATTATACTAATCGATTATTTCGAACTTTCTTGTAGTTTTATTCGACTTTACTGAAAACAAAAACTCAGTTATAAGTTAATAAATATCTTCAGGCTTGGATTCAATTATTTCTACGCCAAACAATAAAACAATTTAAATTAAGAAAGGCGATTCTAATTAAAATTTTATACTCAATTTTTTTTGCAATGATAATTTTATTGGCTATTTATAGTGGCTACAAGTTTGATCTAGCGTCTGCCGCTTGTCTCTTTATAATTGGAATCATGGGAGGTGTTGTGGTGTACATCCCAAAAAGGTGAACTACCCAGCGACTAAAGATCACAGGGTAAGCTCGCAAGTAATGTGATAAATCAAAGACTGATAACGGCTGTTTAGTTTCTAGCTGCTTGCCGTATTAATAATCTCAAGAGTAGCCGGATGCTTTATCCTACGGTCGGGTGAAATCACATAATACTGTTCTTTAATCTCATCAGTTCTGCCAATAATATCTACCTGATACTGAGAAGAAATTGTTTCTTCAATGAGTGTTGGACCAGTAAATATACCGTAACCCGATTGTCCAAATGATTTTAGTAGCGCACTATCATCAAACTCGGCAACAATATTCGGGATGATATTGTGCTTATCCAACCATGAAGTAAGGTGTTGCCTGACAGCAGCTTTTCTGCCTTGCATAAGAAAGGGTTGTCCTGACAATGATAGAGGGAACCCTTTTGCGTATTGAGATGCTAGTTTCTTTGATGCAAAAAATGTAAGACCACTTTCTACAAGCAGGTGATTATAGGCTTTTACATGACTACCCACTTGAAGTGGCTGGTCTGTTAATATCAAATCGAGTTTATTGATCGCTAAATCAGCTAGCAAAGAATTCTGATCACCTTCATTGCAAACCAGACGCACGGACTTCCCCATATTTAAGGCGGGGCTAAGTAGCTTAAAAGCCAGTACTTTAGGTATCACATCGGTAATACCTACGGTGAATGTTAACAGATGAGCCGGTTGCTGAGTCTTCAGTAGGTTTCTTAACTCATCGCCAAGTTCAAATATTTCTTCAGCATTCTTATAAATCAGCCGTCCCATTTCTGAAAGTTGTAGTGTTTTTCCCCTTCGGTCAAATAGATCTACACCGATTTGCGCTTCGAAGCGGGTTATTTGGCCACTAATGGTTTGTGGTGTTAGGTTTAGCTTTGTACTGGCTTTAGCAATGCTTCCTTCTGTTGCGACAGCGTAGAAATAATAGAGGTGATTGTAATTCAGTGGTGTCATGCTAGTTTGCCATTCGATAAATTCGATAAATTCGATAAATTCGATAAATTCGATTATAAATAAAATATTATTCGAATTTACAGATGTATGCAAATTAGTTATAAATGTACTTTCAATCAACTGCATCACCCGTAGCATTATTTTTTCACGAATTTGCGCATATGCTTCAGTATGATTTTGATGTGGGTATTAAATAAAAAGTATCACATATTTATTATGTGGTACCGCCATTTTTATAATACTAATAACGTGATTATTTATTACATTGAGAATATACATGCAAACATCTAAAGTGCTAATGGCTGATGATGGTCAGTCTGAAATACTTACAATCAATAAGGTGTTGCGTATTACCTATGCCTTATTGTCGGTAACTTTGTTATTTAGCGCCCTTACTGCAGGTACTTCTGCAGCTTTAAACCTTCCTCATCCAGGCATAATTATAACGTTAATAGGTTATTTCGGTTTACTCTATCTGACCACAAAATACCGCAACAGCAGTACTGGCTTGGTCTGTGTTTTCGCACTGACTGGATTTATGGGCTATACAATTGGGCCTATTATTAATAGCTATTTAAGCATAGCTAATGGCTCAGAGCTTGTAATAACTGCAATGGGAGCTACAGGATTAATATTTCTTGGATTGTCAGCCTATGCGCTTACTAGCAGAAAAGATTTTAGTTTTATGGGCGGTTTTTTAATGGTTGGTATCTTGGTTGCTTTTTTAGCAAGTTTGGGTGCGATTTTTCTTGAAATTCCAGCCTTATCATTAGCCCTATCTTCTATGTTTGTGTTGTTGATGAGCGGCCTTATTCTTTATCAAACCAGTGATATTATTCACGGCGGTGAAACAAATTATATTATGGCGACAGTTTCTCTTTTTGTGGCCATATTTAATCTATTTACCAGTTTGCTACATATTCTAGGTTTTATCAATTCTGATGATTAAACTGTTTTGTTAATCAATCGACCTCCCTATTTCCCAGACAGTGGGAGGTGGTTTTCTTTAGATTAAGCGTTGTTATTTTGCCCCGCAGTGGTTTAATCAGTTAATAATTCAAGAGAGGGAATATACCAGCAACAGACAAATTAATCGCAGGGTATCAACGATTTCGAGATGGTTATTACCAGCAACACAGAGAGCCCCTTTTTAAATTAGCAAAAGAAGGGCTGGCTCCAAAAATAGAGTTGGTATCTTGTTGCGACTCACGGGTTGAACCCTCCATTACCCTTGACTGTGAACCAGGGGATTTATTTGTAATTCGCAACGTGGCAAATTTAGTACCGCCTTGTGAAAGTAATGATAGTTTTCATGGGACTAGCGCGGCGCTAGAGTTTGCCGTTACTGGGTTGGAGGTTGAAAGTATCATTGTGTTTGGGCATACCCAATGCGGTGGCATCAAGGCTCTAATGGATACACAGCCAGCATCTACTTCATTTATCTCAAACTGGATGAAGCAATTAAGTGTCGTTCGAAATAATATATTAACTGACAAGAATCTTATCTCGGAAGTACAGCGTAATCATGCTTGCGAGCAGCAAGGTATCTCTCAATCTTTGAAAAATCTGATGACTTTTCCATGGATATGTTCACGCGTGAATAAAGGAGAGCTAAAGTTGCATGGTTGGCATTATGATCTAAACAGTGCAGAACTTTTTGCACAACAGGATAATATAGGCAAATTTAGAAAAGTTTGTTAAACCTATAAAAACAAAATATAGAAGTATTAGTTACAGTGTTGAGCAATTACGACCTTTATTAGTTAACTCTAACGGAGTGTTCGCTTTTTTCGAATAAGAACCTTCAAAAATTCGACTATTTATAAACGAATTTCTTTGATAATTTTACATCATTCGATGTAAAGACCTTTCCCGACATCCTTAGCATAATGTAAGACAATAATGATAAATATTTATTAGGGGGGGAGGTTTTTCAATTTTCAATTGCTCTATCAGTTAAGTTCTAGAGGTTTTATTGCGACATACGATCAGTCTATCTGCGTGCTTAGCTGCATTTTGGTTGCTTAACTCAGGCCATTATAGTTTCTTGATGCTGTCTCTTGGCGCCGCCTCGATAGCATTCGTTTTATATCTATCACACAGAATGGATGTAGTCGATCACGAATCACAACCTGTTCACCTTACTCTGAAGCTTCCTGGCTACATGTTATGGCTTGGAAAAGAGATTATTCTTGCCAATATTTCTGTAGCCAAACATGTTTGGCTGGGTAATAAAACAATTTCACCGACTTTAGCTACGATTAAAATTAGCCAGAACAGCGATATCGGAAAAGTTATCTATGCAAACTCAATTACTTTAACTCCAGGCACTGTTGCTGTGGACCTTGTAGGTGATCAAATCGTTGTACATTCATTATTACGCGAAAGTATAGAAACTTTGGATGCTGGTGAAATGGATCGTCGTGTGACTCAGTTGGAAAGCAAATGATAATTGCAGCAACTTTAGCTATTCTTGTTGCCATGATACTGGCTATTAGCCGTGGGATCGTTGGCCCTACTTTTTATGATCGTATTCTTGCCGTCAACATGTTTGGCACCAAAACAGTACTGTTTATTGCCCTGTTAGGCTTTGTCATGGGCCGACCTGAATTTCTCGATATTGCAATGGTGTATGCGCTTATCAATTTTGTCAGTGTGATCGGTGTATTGCACTTTTCTGACTCCTTTGATACTAAATATAGTCAGCCAAACTATATCCAAGACAATGAGGCATCAAAAGAGGACTCATAATGGATATTGTCATCAATATAGGTAGTTCAGTGTGTTTATTGTTAGGCAGCTTTCTTTGCTTAACAGGTGGTGTTGGTATTTTGCGATTTCCCGACTTTTATACGCGCATGCATGCAGCGGGAGTAAGCGATACATTAGCAGCAGGTTTGATTCTGACAGGGTTAATGCTGCAAATCCCTGATGGTATCGTGGTGTTAAAACTAATGATGATTCTCCTGATGACGTTATTTATCAATCCTGCTGCAAGCCATGCATTAGCACAAGCGGCTATGCGTAATGGTCATATGCCAGTACTTAATAAAGATGAAAATATTGAAGGGGTAGAGCAATCGAATCCCTAATTGATATTATCTTATTGACCTTATTGGTATGCATCGCTTTTGCTATCGTTCGTATGAAGGACTTGTTTGCAGTGGTTATGCTATCGGGCATATACGGGCTGTTGTCTGCTAGTTTTTTTGTTGTGATGGATGCTGTTGACGTGGCATTTACTGAAGCATCTGTTGGCGCAGGAATCTCTACTTTACTTATGCTAACGACGATTACTATGGTTGGTCGCCATGAAGAAGCTGAACGTCATAAACCAATATTAGCATTAGTGACTGTGCTTGTTACCGGAGCTTTACTTGTTTACGGTACACTGGATATGCCGTATTTTGGTTCAAAAGAAGCACCTGCTAATCTTCATGTTGCACCTCATTTTATCAATGATTCAATGAAGGAAGTCGGTGTGCCTAATATGGTAACAGCGGTACTGGCTAGTTATAGAGGCTTTGATACGTTTGGCGAAGTAGCAGTGATTTTTACTGCTGGTGTTGGGGTGCTGGCTTTGCTGTCAGTAGTTCGTCGCCCAGAAGATGATGCTGAAATTGATGCCGTTAATGACTCTATGCATCAGCAACATTTGATCTTACGAGTATTGATCAAAATATTAATTCCCTTTATTTTCTTATTCGCTTTCTATGTTCAGTTTCACGGTGATTACGGGCCTGGAGGCGGTTTTCAGGCCGGTGTGATTTTTGCGGCCGCGATTATTCTCTATGCGATGCTATTCGGTTTAAGTACAGCGCGGAGAGTTATTAATCAGTCCCTTATACAGTTTTTATCTGCCGCTGGAGTCCTTGTTTACGGCTGTGTTGGTTTGGTCTCTATATTAAACGGAGGTAATTTTCTTGATTACAATGTTTTATTATCCAACCCTATTTCAGGCCAGCATCTAGGTATTCTACTAATTGAGTTGGGCGTTGGTATTACCGTTGCATCCGTTATGATCCTCATCTTTTTTAACTTTGCAGGGCGCAAAGTCGGAAGACCAATCGATGACTGTAATAAAGTTAATAATAGTGACATTAATATTGAAACTAGGGAGTCAAAATGATACTTGGACTCTATAACTACTGGGTTGTAGTGGTATTGATGATGATCGGCCTTTACATCGTTATTGCACACGGAAACCTAATAAAAAAAATTGTAGGCCTAAATATTTTTCAAACGTCAGTTTTTATCCTGTATATAAGTATCGCTAAGGTTGAGGGCGGAACCGCTCCTATTCTTATTGATGGTGTCGTCCAATACTCGAACCCCTTACCTCATGTATTAATTCTTACTGCCATTGTGGTCGGTATCGCGACGACGGCTCTAGGGCTTGCATTGACGGTACGGATAAAAGAGGCCTATGGAAGTATTGAGGAAGATGAAATTCAGGCCAAGGATAATAAAGAGTGTTAACACATTTACCCGTTTTGCAAGTTATTGTTCCGCTTATGGCGGCGCCTCTTTGTTTGATATTAAAGCGTTCAATTTTAGCTTGGTTGTTTGCTCTGATGGTCAGCGGTATTGCTTTTATTATCAGCATTATTTTGCTTCAGCAGGTAATGACTTCGGGCACCCTTGTTTATGAACTTGGCGGCTGGCATACACCGTGGGGTATTGAGTATCGTATTGATGAGCTTAATGCCTTTCTGCTATTAATTATTACAGGCGTCAGTACAACCGTATTACTTGCAGCTCACACCAGTATACAAAAAGAAATATCCAAAGACCGCCATACCATTTTTTATGTTTTGTACTTATTATCTCTCGCCGGGATGCTGGGTATAGTCGCGACAGGTGACGCCTTCAATGTATTTGTTTTTTTGGAAATTTCTTCACTTTCAGCTTATGCGCTGATCTCATTAGGTAAAGATCGGCGCTCTCTTTGGGCATCCTATCAATACTTGATAATGGGCACTATTGGCGCGACGTTTATTCTCATTAGTATCGGTTTAATGTACCAGATGACGGGTACTTTAAATATGAGGGATCTTTCTGAACGTTTACCAGAAGTTGCACAAAGTCGAACAGTATTTGCGGCTTTTGCTTTTTTTATTGTGGGTGTTTGTTTAAAGCTAGCGCTGTTTCCGCTTCATCTTTGGTTACCGAATGCATACGCTTACGCCCCATCAATAGTAACGGCTTTTTTTGCAGCGACCTCAACTAAGGTCGCTATTTATTTGTTGATTCGTTTTACCTTTTCAATTTTTGGTCTTTCGTTTTCTTTTACTATCTTGCCGTTGCAGACGTTATTTTTGACCCTTGGGCTTATCGGCGTTTTTGCAGCCTCCATAGCGGCTATTTTTCAAACAAATGTTAAACAGCTTTTTGCCTATTCGAGCGTGGCCCAAATTGGTTACATGATCGTTGGTTATAGTATGAGTAGTGCTGCAGGACTGACGGCGACATTATTGCATTTATTCAATCATGCTTTAATGAAAGGCGCTTTGTTCTTGGCCTTAGCAGCAGTAATGTATCGCATTGGTAGCACACAGTTGCGAGACTTCCAAGGACTGGGCCGCCAAATGCCAGTTACCATGGCAGCAATCGTCATTGGTGGGTTAAGCTTGATTGGTGTACCGCTAACCGTTGGATTTATCAGTAAATGGTATTTGGTACTAGCAGCTGTTGAAAACGGCTGGTGGCCGGTAGCCGTTTTTATCCTTATGGGTTCACTGTTGGCCATCATTTATGTTTGGCGTATTGTTGAAATGGCTTATTTTAATAAACCCATAGTCAATGGTAGCGATGTAAGGCAAGAAAAAATCAATGAAGCCCCTTTATCTATAATTGTTCCTGTATGGATATTAGTTGCGGCAAATATTTACTTTGGTATCGACACCCGCTTTAGTGTTCAGGTGGCTCAAGCTGCCTCCCAGAGTTTATTTGGAGTTAGCCCGTGAATCTTTCTTTGGCGTTGATGTTACAGCTATGCATTATTTTACCGATGGTAACAACATTAGGCATTATAGCGACGCGTCGTTATCCGAACTTGCGTGAAGGTGTCACGCTCATCGCTTCGCTGTTGGTTTTCTACTGTGTTATTAATCTGTATCACGGGTTAAAGCAGGGAGTGCATATCAGTGTGCATTGGTTTCAGCTTTTACCTGGATTAAATCTGAGTTTTACGATTGAACCCCTTGGGATGATATTTGCCCTTATTGGTAGCTTCCTCTGGTTTATTACAACATTTTACGCTATTGGCTACATGCGCAGCCATCACGAAAAAAACCAGACTAGGTTCTATTGCTGTTTTGCAATAGCCATTGGTAGCGTAATGGGAATTGCGTTTGCGGACAATTTGTTCACACTGTTTATTTTTTACGAAGTGTTAACGCTGTCTACATATCCATTGGTCACTCATGCGGGTACAGAAGAGGCAAAAAAAGGTGGACGAATCTACCTAGGGATATTGCTAAGTACGTCAATCGCATTTTTCCTTTTAGCTGTTGTTAGTACTTGGTTTGTAGCGGGAACCCTAGATTTCAAACTTGGAGGGGTGTTCGGCGCAGATCCAAATATAATGGTTGTTAGTATAATATTGGTGCTGTTTATTTTCGGCATTGGTAAGGCCGCGATTATGCCTTTCCACCGATGGCTGCCGGCAGCAATGGTGGCACCAACACCTGTGAGTGCATTGTTACATGCAGTTGCCGTGGTAAAGGCGGGTGTTTTTACGGTGTTAAAAGTGTGTGTGTTTATTTTTGGTATTGATCTGTTAGAGGAGTTACCCAGTACACAGTTTCTTCTCTATTTGGCAGGTACAACTATAATACTTGCATCGCTAGTGGCCATGCGACAAGATAATTTAAAAGCACGACTAGCTTATTCCACTGTGAGCCAGTTAGGTTATATCACATTAGGTGCATTACTCGGTTCTGCATCGGGCGTCATTGGTAGTTCTATGCATATAGCGACGCATGCATTTGGGAAAATTACCTTATTTTTCTGTGCGGGGGCTATTCTTGTTGCAGCACATAAATCGAAGATCAGTGAAATGCGTGGCCTTGGTCGACAGATGCCGATTACCATGGCAGCCTTTTTTATTGCGAGCCTTAGTATCATTGGTGTACCGCCAACAGGGGGAACCTGGAGTAAGTGGTATTTACTGATGGGAACATTGGAGACTGAGCAATGGATACTAATGGTCGTGTTGTTGATTAGTTCTCTGTTGAATATAGTTTATCTATTACCGATACCCATTCGTGCATTTTTCCCTGGTAATGAAGCCGCATCTGGAAAAGAGTCTCACTCAACGGATGTTACGATCAAAGAAGCACCACTTCCATCGCTTATTGCGTTGAGTATTACTTGTGTCGCCTGTGTCGTCTTATTTATCTACCCCCAGCCGCTATATGAATTGGCTACATCTATTTTGCAAACACCTGGTGCAGCCCATGGACAATGATAAAAAGCATCTTTTTGATGACCCAAAAAATGTAAAGTACGTTTTATGGTTTCTCTATGTAAGTTGCGCGCTCCTTTTGGTTCTTGATTTTGTGATCCATCGTCACGTCGTTCATGAATGGGAAAATTTATGGGGTTTTTATCCTATTTATGGATTTGTTGGTTGTTCTATTTTGGTGTTCGTCGCAACATGGATGCGCTCATTTCTTATGCGTTCAGAAGACTATTATGACAGTAATGTAGCCGAAGCCTCAGATTCTGATAAAACGAATATAAACAATAATGAACTTGAACAGAATGATAAATTAGGTGGTCATAATGTGGATGTTTGATTTACCGCCATTTGCTCCCTTTTTTATAGGGGCTATATTTGCAGCCTTTACTCGAGGCGCCTTACGCGGTGCTATCATGATGGCAATCCCAATTCTCGGCGCTATCCAGCTTTCGATGATTCCAGAAGGGGTGCATTTACAGTTCGCTTTTCTTGATTATCATCTCACCCCCTTCAAGCTTGATAAACTCAGCCTAATGTTCGGCTATGTTTTTCATATCGCAGCCTTTATAGCGATTGTCTACTCGCTGCATGTTCGTGACACGGTGCAACAAGTTGCCGCTATGATGTACGCAGGCAGTGGTTTAGGGGCTGTGTTTGCGGGTGATTTATTAACACTATTTGTATTTTGGGAATTTTTAGCTTTCACATCGGTATTTCTTGTCTGGGCACGCAAGACCGAACGAGCCTATGCCGCAGGTATGCGTTATCTCATCATACAGGTCTTATCAGGTGTTATTCTTCTGATCGGTGCACTATTTTATGCGGCTGAGAATGGCACCTTAGAATTTGGTCATATCGGTCTGGAGGGGATTGCAGGGTGGTTAATATTTATTGCATTTGGTATTAAGTGCGCTTTCCCTATAGCGCATAATTGGCTGACTGATGCTTATCCTGAGGCGACTCCAACAGGCACTGTTTTTCTTAGCGCCTTTACGACTAAAGTTGCAGTCTACGCATTAGCGCGTGGTTATCCTGGTACAGAATTACTTGTTTATATTGGTGCTGCAATGACCTGTTTCCCAATATTTTTTGCTGTAATAGAAAATGATTTACGTCGAGTGCTGGCCTACAGCCTGATCAACCAAGTTGGATTTATGGTCGTGGGTATCGGTATCGGTACTGCACTAGCCATTAATGGTGCTGTATCCCATGCTTTTAATGATGTTATTTTCAAAGGTCTGTTGTTTATGTCTATGGGGGCGGTACTCCATATGACAGGACGTATCAATGGTTCTGATTTAGGCGGATTATACAAAACTATGCCCAAAACCACTATTTTGTGCATAGTGGGTGCTGCCTCAATATCGGCATTTCCACTCTTTAGCGGGTTTGTCAGTAAATCTATGGTGATGTCAGCGGCTTTGGAAAACGGCTACGATTGGATATGGTTGATGCTGCTATTCGCCTCTGCAGGTGTTTTCCATCATGCAGGTATTAAAATCCCTTATTTTGCCTTTTTTGCTCATGACGCTAAAATCGGCGCTAGCGATCCACCGTTTAACATGTTGGCGGCAATGTTTATCGCCGCATTTCTGTGTATCGGTATTGGCGTCTATCCTAGTATTCTATATTCGTTATTGCCTTATGATACTGGTTACAACCCTTATGATGCTACACACGTATTGGCTCAGACCCAGTTGTTATTCTTTTCGGCACTTGCCTTTGTTTGGCTCAACCTAAAAGGGTTATATCCTCCAGAGTTGCGCTCCACAAATTTAGACTTTGATTGGATTTATCGCCGTGTTTTTCCAAACATTTTGCAAAGAATGTTTTCGGTGATATGGGAAATAGACGCGCGCATTCGTCGGAAGTTTTTAACGAGATTAGATCGTAGTTTATCGTTTATTGCTCAGAGAAATGAGGGCGTGAGTGGCTTGCTTTCACGTACTTACCCCGTCGGTAGTATGGCGATGTGGGTTGCCATTATTCTTGGTGTTTACTTATTTTTAAGCTTTATTCATTAAGCTTCTTTTGAAAAAGAAGAATCACCTCTAGAGCTAAATTACTGAAGCGGTATATTTGTATTTCAGAACAATAGCTTCTTTATAATTTTTACGCTTCGCGCAGGGTATTTATCGAAATTTTTTAAAGTAAGGCAGACTAAAAAGATATCGCTTTCGGGGGCCTACTCGCCATTTTCTGAGGATCTAAGAGGTATCGCTAATAACTCATAGCTTGGGGTATTTCGACGCACCCAAAGGGAGCGCTTTTTCTCAAGAGCCAGCGTTCACTTAAATCTGAGATTGGCTGAATTATCCTGAATTTCGAGAGATGGTCAAGAGGCAACTAAGTGCGAACTTCAGACGCTCATAGTTGATTTTAATGTTTTCTACTTGCATGTTTTCTACTTGCATGTTTTCAAGCCATTTTTAAAAGCTACATTGACATACAGGCCCATAATCTATGCCTATGTTTCTTCTCGATTGAGTCTCCGGACAATTTAGGTCGCATGTGTGACTAAACATTGGCCAAAACGGACACACTTCGTTCGCAATAACATATGTATCGTTAGCATGTTAGGCACCCTTCTTGATCGACTTATATTAAAAACTCAGTTAGCGTTTTAGGGGCGAATTTAAACCCACCTCTCAGTGTTACTGTTTGATTTATACAAGATTACGCCCACCATCGATGGCCAAAGTACGACCTGTTATGTAGTCGCTGTCGAGTAAATAACGTATGGCTTTGACGCCTTCTTGCTCGCCGGGAGCAACTTGCATTAATGACTTTTTTAAGGTCTTTGCTTTGTATTCGTCGCTGTCTTGTTCGTTGAACATTAGCAATGCGGGTGCGATTGAATTGACCTTAATGAGTGGTGCTAACTGCGCTGAAAACGATAAGGTCAAGTTATGCAATGCTGCTTTACTGGCTGCATAAGCAATGTGCTTTTTCGAACCTTTTTCAACGATAAAATCTGTCATGTGAATGATGTCGGCCGTTGAATGTTCCGATGACTCTGCAAAGTTCTTTAGAAGAGGGCTCAGCTGGGAGTTTAAGAGGTAGGGTACTTTCGCATGAATATGCATCATTTTATCGAAAATTATATCAGGGTCTGTGCCATCGGATTGAGACTCACTGAGCCATTCAGATGCATTATGAATGATCGCCCTTATAGAACCGTATTGTTTCTTTAGCGTATTAGCAAAGTCTAAAACTGCTGCTGTCGTTGATAAGTCGGCATGCAATGTTTGCACGCCATGCGCTTGAAGTTGGGCAAGGTTACGTGTGTTGTTTCGATAAGTTATCACAACGGGCGTTACTTCACTATGAAGCGCTAGAGCTGCAGCTAGGCCCAGTCGTTGGCCGCCACCTGTAATGATAATGGGCGCAACAAAAGTATGACTAGACTCTAAGTTCACTATGATGTCCGCTCCGCTGCAAGGGAGACCGATACCGAGTCTGCAAAGCGTAAAGCATGAGGTTTTTCTACGCGTACTTGTGTTTTAAGTACTTGAGGGTTGTCCATAATAATCGCGATGATATCGGCATTCAGCTTCTCAACTAAACGAAACTTTCCACTCTCAACATGTTTAATGATCGCTTTAGTAATCACTTTGTAGTCAAGCGTATCTTTTTCGTCGTCTGAGATGCTGGGCTTTGTCGCATCGAATTCGATAAGCGCATTGATGACAATGTCTTGTTGTTTTACCAATTCATCGGGGTTAAAACCTATAAAGGTGCGCAGCCGCAAGTTTTCGATATTAATTGTCGCATTACTCATTACAAAAGTTGTATCAGCTTTCTTAATGGTTCTTAACGATGTTGATCCGGTGGCTGAGTGATTTTGCATAAAAACGTTCCTGTTTTCTGTTATCTAGTTCGTGAGCCGGGCACTATGCAATCAATCCAGTCAGAGTCTTTCTTTTTGGTTGCATCAGTCACTCAATTAAGTTGTATGCGTAAGGCTACCGACAGTAGATCACTTTTACTTATAAAAGTACTAATATTTGTTGGATTAAGTCACAAAATAAGAACAGATGCTGTAAAAAAAGAATTAGTCGTGATGCGAGAAAGTTAGGCTCATTTACGTGGTTAATTTTTAGCTAGTCTTAGCTTAGTAAATTATTTTTATAACAAGTTTAAACGTTAATGGTCTGCTCAAGCGACGCTGCCGAGCTGAGATTTAAGTGTTGAGTATTAGGGGAGGGGTAATTAAGGGCTACGTTAGTAACCCTTAATTCTTTAACAGTCAAAAATTATTTAATAAACAGCATTTCTGAATATTTAGGTAAAGGCCATGCAGTATTCGCTACGCTTCCTTCAAGTGTGTCTGCATAACTACGTACATCATCCATTAAACTTGTAATTGTGTCTGCGCAGTATTTCATGTGTGCTTCTACACTTGGGAATTCATCTACCTTGATGGCAGCTGCGAGTACGTTAACCGATTTCATCATGGCGTTAGCGTCGGCCGCTATTGATTTGGCTAAACTATTATCAAGTTCAATCCCAGCGCTCGAAGAACTGGCGATCGTTGATGTTAATTCAGATAGGTAACCGGCGGCTGCAGGGTAAATGCTGGTTGTTGCTAAATCGACAACTAACTTAGCTTCAACTTCAATCGCGAGAATATACTGTTCCGAATACACCTCGTAACGACTTTCTAATTCAACCGGCGATAATACCCCTGTGCTCTTAAATAGCGCTTTAACCGCTTCATCTTTAAATGCAGGTAATGCATCTGCTGTTGTTGGAATGTTCTTTAAACCGCGTTCTTCAACTGCGGCAGTATGCCATTCTGAGGAATAACCATCCCCTCCAAAAATCACATTTCCATGCAGCTCCATCAATTCTTTTAATACGGTAATAACCGAAGCAGACTGATCTTGGCCTGAAATTAATGCAGCATCAAGTTTTTCTGCAATCCAATTAAGTGAATCGGCCAATATTGTGTTCATCGCGACTAATGGGCCGGAAACAGACTGAGAAGACCCCACGGCCCGGAATTCAAAACGATTACCAGTAAAAGCAAATGGCGAAGTTCTATTTCGGTCACCCGGATCACGGGTAAATGCAAGTATTTGAGACAGACCTAAGTCCATTAAGCCTCCACTAGTGCTTGGCTTTAGATTCCCCTCTAGAATATCTTTAAATACTTTCTCTAACTGGTCGCCTAAATAAACAGATAAAATTGCTGGAGGCGCTTCGTTTGCGCCTAAGCGATGATCGTTTGCCGCAGATGCTATGACTGCCCGCAATAGAGGGCCGTGTATATGAACGCCTCGAATTACAGCGCCACAGAAAAGGAGGAAATTAAGATTTTTTTCTGGGGTGTTACCTGGGTCTAACAGGTTTCCTTGGGTCGAATTTCCAACCGACCAGTTAACATGTTTACCTGAACCATTAATTCCTGCAAAGGGTTTCTCATGCAGCAATGCAAGGAATCCATGCTTTTTAGCGGTAAGCTTTAAGATTGTCATCAACAACTGCTGGTGATCCGCCGCCACGTTTGCAGCTTCAAAATAAGGCGCTATTTCAAATTGTCCTGGTGCAACTTCATTGTGATGTGTTTTAGCTGGAATGCCCAAGCGATAAAGTTGGTCTTCAAAGTCTTGCATAAAAACCTGAACACGCTCTGGAATGGCACCAAAATAATGGTCATCAAACTGCTGTCCTTTAGCGGGGGCTGCGCCAAAAAGGGTACGCCCGGCAAGCAATAAGTCTGGACGGCTATTTGCAAAATGTTCATCAATCAAAAAATATTCTTGTTCTGCGCCACAACTAGAGTTCAATGTTGCAATATCGGTTTCACCCATTAGGGCCAACACTTTTTGAGCCGCATCATTCATTGCCGAATTTGAACGTAATAGCGGAATTTTTTTATCCAACGCTTCTCCCGTCCATGACATAAATACACTCGGGATCATTAAGGTTGCGCCGTTCGCCGTATTCATGATGTAAGCAGGGCTAGTTGGATCCCACGCGGTATACCCACGAGCGGCATTTGTCATCCGTAAGCTACCATTTGGAAACGAAGAGCCATCAGGTTCGCCCTTAATCAAAAGGCTACCCGTGAATTCAGTTATTGCGTTACCTTCGGCATTGGTGACAATAAATCCGTCATGCTTCTCAGCCGTGGCATTGGTCATTGGGTAAAAAATATGTGAGAAAAATTTGGCCCCTTTAGAAAGCGCCCAATCCTTCATGGCTGCAGCAACTACGTCGGCAGTCGCTGTATCTAACAGCGCACCAGTTTGAACAGTTTTCTTGATAGCTTTAAACGCATTCTTCGATAACGACTCTTCCATCTTAGCAAGATTAAAAACGTCGCAAGCCCATATCTTACTTAATGGCTCAGGCATTTGAAGATCTTTTGGTTGTGCGCTGGTTATGGCGCTGATCGCCGCTAGTCTTGAAGCATTTCCACTCATAGTTTTCCCCAATATATTGATTTAAAAGTCGTGTTACTTATTTAAAAAAAGCATAAAAACCAGGTCCCTAAACTTGCTTAACTGCAAACTTGAATGAATCTAACACTTGCTAGCCACGCACCAAAAGAAACGAATATATTCAATTAACGCAATTTTCGAACCAGTCTTCTAGTCTGACGAGTAATTTGCTTTTAAATTGTTGAATTAAATAGATAAAATAGAAATTTATTATACTAATATTTCAGTAAAATAAATATTTGCTCTGCAATTATGACCTATAAAGTTGCATGTCGCTATATGATGCACCAGATTAGAGCGGTTTGACCCGCGTAATTTTACTAGCAGATAAGCCTATTGATCGGAACTCTTTGAACTTCCATATTGTATAAGCAGAATAAGGCTTTAGTAAAAAATCTTTAATTCAGGTGGGCATAGAGCCTATTGAGCTAATGCGGTCAGTAAATATGAGAACAACTACCAAAGTTTCTATTTACACCATTAACAGAAGGTTTTATTCTTCGCGGGTAACTTTATAGTATCAATTCAAAAAGGATTTTGAGATGTTTAATACGAAGCCTTCCAACCAGGTGCGCGCGATCGCGGGCAAGCACTCAGGCAACCTGGTCACATGTTCACCCTCCGCCCAACCCATTTATAATGCTCTCGAACACAAAGCCAAGTGTGGTAATCATTGGGCACGTATTACCGTCGCGGGGCTTCAGTCATTATGTGCAGGCCGCATGCACTTAAATAATGCGTTTATTAAGCCTGCGACTAATATATCGTACGGTCATGACGAATTTTTTCTGATACTTCCGGGCTGTAAAGCGACGGTTGAGAAGCAGAGCAATGGTCAGTTTCGGGTTTTGTATATTGAAGCCGATATGAATTATGGCTCACTGCAACAACGTGCTAAAAGACCTGGTCTGTGGGGGGTTAAAAAGCAAGGAGATTGGAAAGTTTGGGATATTAAAGGCGGGCATATTAATAATAAGCAGAATAGAATCGTTGCGATCACCGATAGTTTGAATGAGGACCCTATGGATGTTGTTACCGCGTCATTTCCATTATTAAGTAGTGCTCCAGTGTCTGGGGGGACATTTACTTTAATTCAGGATGGTTTCGATATGCACCATACGCCCGGTGCCCATATGATTGGTGGTTTGAAGAATGTTCGCCAGGCTAACATGGTTGAAAGTGATTCAAGCCTTAATGAGTCAGCCTTGTTATTGGCTAAGACGATGTATAATGCACGAAAAGTTAAAGGTGTTCGCTGGATTTCTGTTCAGGGCGGTTCCGGAGTGTTAACTCAGGCGATGCAGATATTAGCTGATCAAGAAGTAACTTTAGAAGGCCATGCTGTTCAATTTTGTGCTCCGACAACTAATATGAAAAAAGCAGTTTCCCTAGCGCAGCGTTTAGATTTATCGAAAGATCGTAACTACCATAGCCAGCGTAATATGCTGGATCTAAACCAATCCATAGGCGGTGGATTGTTATCTGGTTATATAGTTCCTTATCAAAGACTGAAAAATGAAAGTGATTATGATTCTTTAAGATTTATAGGTGACCTTTATAAAGGTACTAACTCAATAAAAGCGGCAGTTGCAACAACTATTTCTGTCGGTGCCGCAGTAGGAATCTCCTCAGGGGTTAGTATTCCCGCTGTGTTAGGGTTTATCACGACTACTGCTGGAACAGCTGCGCTAATACCTAAAGTAACGGAAGCATTTGCATCTAAGTATCATAATAAAATTAAGGGTAGATTCTAATGTTTAATTGGTCACTTAAGTTGCGTAAGCAGACTGGTTTTTGTATTCCCCAAGGACCATCCTTTAAAAGGGCTAAAACAATAAGTTTTGGCGTTAACGGAACAGAAATTTCTTTTTTCGCCCCTCGTCATAGTTCTCATTTTTCATCCAAGGAAGTAATTCAGCCTCGGAAAGAAAATGAATATGACCACTTAATGATGCGTCCTTATAAAAGTTATGATAAGCATTGGTTATATAATGCTTTGCTCCGACGATCTTGGGGGTTTTATGGGGCGTGGTTTACGGGATATATGGGAGAGTTATCGATGCGAGTTGCATTAGTCACTCCTGGAGAGTTAACCCAAACAGTATCATTTTTTCGTCCTAAAGCATTAGAAAATGCATTAGCTGATTATCTACAGTATCAATATGCTGATGATACATTCGAAGGTGCGCAAAAATGGCTTGCACCTGTTGACTGGCAAGTAGTGAACTCATGGTCTTGCCCCGCCGCAACGTTTTATGTACGGCCCAATGTTGGTAATGCTGCAGCGCCTGATCGCTATTTCATTTTCCCTATTTCTGATAAACACTTTATTGAAGTTTATTTTAATTTACACCGAGGAGGCGCAGGCTCTCAGGAAGAGAAAGACAAACAGGTAAGCCTCTCAACAATCGAACAGCTTTCCACCGATATCATGAACAGCATTCAGATAAAACTTTCACCTGAAGCACAGGCTCAACAAATTAAAGCACTTGAGGGGTGTGAAGATACATCGCTTAGTGTAGATTTTCCGCCATTAAAATGGACAACCCTCGAGCAAGATGCAGAGTATGAAAAGTATCTTCAGGATGAGCTTCGAACGCAGGAGATTTTAAATAGTTAAAGCTAACTTAATAAGCAGGGACTATTAAAAAGCAGTATTAAGGTTGTTATTGCTAATGGTAAAGAGATAAGTGTTTTCGATAAAGCGAGTATTAATAAGTCGCCTATGAGATATTGGCTTTGGGGGGGGTCAACCTTACACAAGGCTTTCCTGTAGGCTAAATTACCTTCGTGACTTAAAAAATATAAATATTCAAATATATTGGACAGGTATATTCATGATAAAAACGATCACATTAATAATATTCTCCTTTATGTTTTCTGCTTACGCTACTGCAGTGGATAGTACGCTTTCGGTTGAGAGCCATTATTCTGTAAAAGAAACGGCAGATAAATTTGAGTTAATCATTAAGAAAAAAGGCTTAACCTTATTTGCTCGAATCAATCATCAGAAGAATGCTGCTGGCGTTAATTTAGTGCTAAGACCAACAGAAGTAATACTTTTTGGCAATCCTAAAGTTGGTACGCCATTAATGCAATGTTCACAGAAAGTTGCGATAGACCTTCCTCAGAAAGTTCTAATTTGGAAAGATGAAAAAAGTAAGGTTTGGCTATCATACAATAACCCCGAATATCTTAAAGAAAGGCATAAGATTGAGGGATGTGACCAAGTTATTAATAAAATTTCAAATGTTCTCAAGGCATTAACTAACGCTGTTGCAACTAAATAATAAATACATCGTCGGTGTAACAGTCTTATGAAAGCGTTGTGCGTAAGTGTTTTACTTGTATGGGTTACGTTGGTGGCAGGGTGTAGTTCTATTACCCTCAAATCTAATGCGTCAATTGTTAAACCTCCCGCGGTAACCCAAGATACCCATGGTACCGTGAATAGTCTGCTCGCACAGTATCAACAGTGGAAGGGCGTTAAATACCGTTATGGCGGTTTATCAAAATCAGGTATCGATTGTTCAGGTTTGGTGTTTTTAACCTTTAGAGATCGGTTCGAGGTGACTCTGCCACGTTCAACGCAACATCAAGCCGAAGTCGGTACACGTATTTCCATTACCGAGCTAAGGCCAGGTGATTTAATCTTATTTAAAATCGGTTTTAGTGGTCGGCACGTTGGTATTTATGCGGGCGAACAAAAATTCTTACATGCATCCTCCAGTCGCGGAGTGATTTTTTCTAGTTTGGATAGTCCATATTGGAAGGAACACTTTTGGCAGGCGAGAAGAGTGTTGTAAGATGCTCAACGCTAAGTAGGCCGTAATTATTTATGTTAATAACGTGGGGACGTTGAGTATGTCGAGAGCCGATACGGTTATCGTATTAGATTTTGAAACAACGGGCTTGTCTCCCGGTATGGGCGATCGTGCCATTGAAATTGGTGCGGTGCGGCTTGAGGGCGGTGTTGTGACAGAGCGTTTTCAGGAACTGATGAATCCGGGGCAAAGAATCAGTGTTTTTATTGAGGATTACACGGGCATCACGAACGAAATGCTGCGGGATGCACCGTCCTGTTCGAGTGTAATGAAACAATTTGCTGACTTTATCGAGGGATACAACCTTGTCGCGCATAATGCTTCTTTTGATAAACGCTTTCTTGATGCTGAGTTAGCGCGAATTTCAAAAGGGTACTCCGGCGAATTTGCCTGTTCGATGCTCGCCGCACGGAGAATTTTTCAAAACGCACCTAATCACCAACTTGGCACATTAGTTCGATATGCCAATATCCCTTCTGATGGCACCTTCCACAGAGCGCTTTATGATTCTGAAATGACCGCCCAGCTTTGGTCAGTCATGCTGGAGGATATTTCTGAGCGTTATACGATGTCAGATATTCCTTTTACATTGATTCAAAAGCTAAGCAAAACACCCAAAAAATCGGTACAGAAGCTCTTTTTAAACGCCTAAGTTAATGTAGGCACTTAGGTGTTGAGATTATTTTACTCATTTAATAAAAATCGAAAACCCTACTGACATAATGCTGTCAGTAGGCTTGTTTTATTCTAGTCTCGTTCGAACAACAACCCACAAACGTAATTTAGGATAAAACAATGAATAATTCAGTAATCGAGCTAGTGACTTACAAACTCAAAACAGGTGCGACTAAAGAGCAGCTGTCTGTTACTCATGCAGATGTAAATGTATTTCTGGCAGAACAGCCAGGTTTTATATATCGCTCTCTTAGTGAAGATAGTAATGGCCTGTTGTATGATATTGTTTACTGGCAAGATATGGAAAAAGCAAAAAGTGCTGGTGACGCGTTTATGGCACATAAAGCTGGCCAGTCACTCGTCGCGTTGACTGATGAAAACAGTATTAGCATGCGGCATATGGAAGCCTTAACAGAAACAAGCGCTTGCACTGAAACTGTGTAAAGCCCTGAGCAGATAATATAATGCGCAAAGCGGAACGCCTGTTTCAAATACTCACCTTGCTACGCAGTCGTCGAACGGTTATCACAGCGCTTGAGCTAGCTGAGAAGTTGGAAGTATCCGAACGAACGATCTACCGTGATATACAGGCGCTTTCGCTTTCCGGCATGCCCATTGAATCGGAAACGGGGGTAGGTTACCGCCTCAAATCCAGTTTTAGCATACCGCCTTTAATGTTTAATGAAAGTGAACTTGAAGCGCTATTGCTGGGGGTTCGTATGGTGCAAGGCTGGAGTGGTGAAGCATTGGGCAAGGCGGCTGACAGTGCGTTGCAAAAAATTCATTCAGTATTGCCCGACAGGCTACATAATCAATCTGTACAGCAACCGGAATGGCTTCTCGTGCCGGATATGCATCGCATAAAAAGCGCAAAATATAGCGACCAACTCAGAGATGCAATTAAAAACAAATATGTACTTCAAATAGAATATACCCGTGAAGATGGCCAGCAATCACATCGTGATATCTGGCCCTTAGGGATGGTGTATTGGGGAAGAACCTGGACGCTGATTGCATGGTGTGAAAAACGCGATGACTACCGGATGTTCCGTTTAGATCGAATCAAAAAACTAGACTGGATGAATCGATACTTTGAAACGACAGAAAAATGTAATTTACAGCATTATCTTTCTAACCATGGAGAAGGTAGTTAAGGTCAATGCTGAGTCTGAAAGCAAAAAATACGACTTATAATATATAAATTATCTTCCTCAATTTCTTTCTATATTTCTGGCTTGGCTGATTTTTTAAGATTCATTTAAGTTTCACCGGGCAATCTACGTAGCACCTTAACCATAAAGGCATAGCTACTATGATGAATCACCCCAACTCACCGCGAATAATCGCTCCTTTGAGTACGCAAAATTTAGCGGTCGATCAAAAACAGACAGCGTCTGCTTATACAGCCACTAAGTACACAGCGCCGATCAAGAATTCTTTAACTTTGATGGGCTGCTTTTCTAAGCAAGCATCCAATGATTCTATTCAATTTATCGATGCTAGCCATGTATTACGTCCACAGGCTGAAGACTTTATTAAGGGTATTTTTAAACAACATTATAATGCTCAAATCAGCAGTTTTTTACCTCAGTTGTTTGCGGTCTTTGATGAGCGTGGCAACACCAAAAGTGTGTTGGGCTTGCGTAATGCTCAATGCGAGGCGCTTTATTTAGAGCGTTACCTCGACCAGCCGATCGAAACCTTAATTCAACAAGTGGCGCAGCAAGCAGTGAGCCGAGCACAGGTCGTGGAAATTGGTAATTTAGCGTCTCTCAATTCGGCCAACTGCAAAGTCCTATTTAGTTTTATCACTCAGCATTTACAAGATCAAAATATTAAATGGATAACCTGTACCAGCACATCGGTGTTGCGTTTGGTTTTTCGCCGCTTAGGGATTAAAGCCTTACCTGTTCACCAAGCGGATCAAAATCGTTTAGGGAATGAGCAATATGAATGGGGCAGTTATTACGACAATGACCCGCAAGTCATGCTGATAAACGTTCAAGAGACTAATCAGCACTTTATTGATGTAGCTAAAGCCCGCGATCGCGCTAATAGCCATTAGCCTTTAACTATTAGGCCAGAGTTCACCCATTCTTAAACGAAATAGAATCTACGGACGTATATATGAATACCCTGTTTGCAAAACTAAAACAACGCGCTCAATTTAAAGCGTCTGAACTGGCGCTTAAATCTGCCCAACAACAAGTGAGTAATTTACAGTTACTTGAACGCGTAGAGCGCTTGGCCGATCAACTTGAAAAAACTAAGCTTAGTTGTGTGGCTTTGTATATGGACAATTCTATTGAATGGATCGTGGCCGACTTAGCAGCTATGAAGCTAGGCTTAACGCTCATCCCTATTCCATTATTTTTTAGTCAGCAACAGCGCCAACATTTAATACATGATGCCGGCATTCAGGCCGTCATCACCCAGCAAGAATTATTTGAAAATTTTAATTACACCGGTAAACATGCCTTACCCGGCATGCAATTGTTGTTATTAGATAACGTTAGTCAGCCGGATATTAGTCAGCTAAAAAACGTCGCCAAAATCACCTATACCTCGGGTTCCACTGGCAAGCCTAAAGGCGTTTGTTTATCGACGAATAATTTACAAAACGTCACTCAAGCGCTGGCGGATAGCATTAGTGGTTTGGGTATTCGTCACCACTTGTGCGTCATGCCACTGGCTACTCTGTTAGAGAATATTGCGGGGGTATATGTGCCTTTACTAATGGGGAGCAGTGTTCAGGTAGAACCCTTATCGGTTTTGGGTTTTACTCAAAGCTCTGGGTTTGATGAACAGCGTTTTATGCAGTGTGTAGCGCAAACGGAGCCGAGCAGTATTATTTTATTGCCGCAATTATTAAGTAGTTTAATTCATCTTAAGCAGCGTTTTCCTGACAGTTTTGAAAGCTTGAAGTTTATCGCTGTGGGTGGTGGTAAAAGTGCTCAGGCTTCTTTGGAAAAAGCCCATGCCTTAAAGCTACCGGTTTACGAAGGCTATGGTTTATCGGAGTGCGCCTCGGTTGTGAGTTTAAATAACCCTAAGCATAACAAGCCAGGCAGTGTTGGTAAGGTATTACCCCATACTCAAATTCGTATTAGTCGTGAGGGAGAAATTATCGTAGCAGGTCAAGCCATGATGGGGTACTTAGGTCAAAGTGACCTAACGAAAACAACCCTAAATAGTGAGGTACATACTGGAGATTTGGGGCGTATAGATAGCGATGGGTTTTTGTATATATCAGGGCGAAAGAAAAACTTAATTGTCAGCAGCTTTGGCCGAAATATTTCTCCCGAATGGGTAGAGTCTGAACTTCAGCTGGCCGCGCCTATTGCCCAGATAGCGATCTTTGGCGACGCTAAACCCTGGTTGACTGCAGTCATTAACCCGATGGATAAAAGTACAAACAGCGATATTGAAGTGGCTATTCAGCAATGCAATGAGCGCCTTCCCGACTACGCACAAATTAAAAGTTGGTTAAAAGGTAGTGAAGTTTTTAGTGCTCACAACGAGCAGCTTACCCAGAACGGACGGTTACGGCGAGAGGCTATTTATACCAGTTACCAAGACCAGATTAATGAACTTTATGACCAGTGTTAGATTTATAAATAGGCAGGATCATTTTTTAAGATGGCCTTAAGAAAGCAAAGGCAAAATTCACCTACTTTCAATCAGTCATAAATAAACATTAAGGTCTTCTATGCAATTTATTCAAACAACACAAATTATTCAGGCATCACAAACAAATCAAATCATCAGTACAGAAATTCTAGCGCAAGCCCAGCAGCAATTAAAAACAAAAGGCTGGGTATTGCTGAGAGATTTTGAACACGATACTGAAAAGTTCAGTGAGCTAGTAAATTGTTTTTGCAGCAAGTTGACCTTTGACCCTGCTCGAGAATTTACCAATAACACCACGCAAAAAGTAGATGCCGGTATCGCAGCCATTGGTCTACATATAGAAAATGGTAATACGCCTTTTCCACCTGACTTAGTGGCTTTTTATAGCCGTAAAAGCGCCAAAACTGGTTCTCAAACTACCCTCTGTGATGGTGCTCAGTTATATGACGCCATGCCTGAAAGACTGAAACAATTATTTCATTCACCGATGGTGGTGTCGCGAAATTTACCGCAAACACTTTGGAAAACCTATGTGGCCAATGAGCACCCTCAGTTAAATGATGTCGCACAAGTGACCCCGAAACACTTACAAGAATTAATGGATATGCTGCCAGGGCAAACTGGCGAGATTAATGAAGCAGGTGATTTACACTACCGCCTGAGTTTATCTCCAGTGTTGAGTGAAGGCAGTAAGCTTTCTTTTGCTAACGCCATAATGGGGCCATCTTTTAATTACGAAGCACCCTGTTATGAGTTTGAAGATGGTCGTGTATTAACTGAGGGTCTAAAGAAAGAAATAGCTGAGCTGGCTGAACAGTTTACCTTAGAGCTAAATTGGCACGATGGCGACATGATATTAATTGATAACCGCCGCGTTATGCATGGCCGTCGTGCCATAGAAGGAGACCCTGACAGGCGTCAATTAGTGATTGCCATGGGCAGCAATTAGAAGAAATACCCATTAGAAAAACTAAGTGGATGCAAATATTTAAGATTCATTTAAGGCTCACAATCCATACTGATTTCATTATTTAACAACAGAGGTTTCACATGAAAATAGATCAAATTACAGCAGTGATTACCGGTGCCACCGGCGGTATAGGTCGCAGTTTTTGCCAGCATTTAATAGAGAATGGCGCCACCATAATAATGGTTGGCCGTGATGAACGCGCGCTTGAAGACTTTCAACATGAATTGCTTGTTCAAATGGTGGTGAAACCCAATCAGGTACATTTTTATGCGTGTGATTTATTGAAGAATGAAGACCGGCAAAGTTTGATTCATCATATTGAAAATTTTCATTGTCCGGTTAATACGCTCATCAATAATGCGGGGGATAACGAGTTTGGTTTGTTGGAAAATTTAACAGATCAGCGCATGGAAAACATAATGCGCCTTAATACGTTCATTCCTATGTCGTTAAGTCGGGCTTTAATACCTCATTTTAGCCGACAAGAACAGGCTCAAATTATTAATATTGGTTCTACCTTTGGCAGCATAGGTTACCCCGGCTACAGTGTTTATTGCTCAAGTAAATTTGCTTTGCGTGGTTTCTCTGAAGCGCTGCGCCGTGAATTAGCTGATGGCCCTATTGCGATTAAATATCTATCTCCGCGTGCCACTCAAACCAGTTTAAATAGCGCGAGTGTTCTGGCCATGAATAAAGAGCTTAACGTGGCGATGGACACCACTTACATTGTGGCGAATCAGTTGATAAACCTACTGCAAGGGAGGCGGCATGAATTATTTATTGGCTGGCCTGAAAAATTCTTTGGAAAGTTAAATCAAATTTTTCCCAGTTTGGTGGGTAAGTCAATTATTAAGCAATTACCGGTTATCCGGCGTTATGCTCAATTGAGTTAGTCATGCTTTTTAAAAAATAGAGACAGACAATTATTCGCGTTTTCAAGTAAATAGGGTGATTAAAATGAAAAACAAACTCGTGATGCAAACCTGCTTTTTTTCGGTCATATGCGTGTTGTATATAATGGGCCCGGCTAAAGCATTTTCCAAGCCTTTAGATCAATCAGCATTGCAGGTCATTCAGTCTCAGTGGTTAACCGCATTGGATGCTAAATGCTCTCAGTCGCAACGTTTTCTTCAGTTGCAGTTGGTCGTTAAAGATATGTTTAAATTGAGCCTTAAACGCCCTAAGGATGCAGAGCTAAAAGCCTGGGCTGGCGTGATGCTCAGTTCGTTTGCTGGCGCGAAAAAGGTGGGTAGTGGTGAACATCTTGCTTTTTCTGCGCAAAGTATGCTCAAAAATGCGCAGGTGCTTCAATTTGATATATTAGATCAATCACATTTAGCTAATGGCATAAGCGCTCGCGAGGCATTGAAACGCTCGCTGGTATATAACCACAGCGGGCTAGATGTTAATGTGTATTATGGTGCTTTTTTAAATGAACAGACCATTCACATGCTAGCGGGCAATACCAAGAAGCGCTTGGAAAACGCCACTATTTCTTCTCAATCGGTTATTCAGAGAGTAAATTAACTGGCACAATGGGGTAATAGAAGTCGGGTACTAAGGTTGAGTTTTGATTTAACACTTTGTAATAATCCTAATTGGAAATGATTTTATACATGAGAATCTTACTAGTTGAAGATGATGATTTGTTAGGTAAGGGCATCAAAAAATCTCTCACCCGAGATGGGTATCAGGTTGATTGGCTAATGGATGGTAAAATGGGCTTAGCGGCGCTTGAAACCGATAAATTTGATTTAGTCTTACTGGACCTTAATTTGCCGGGAATGGGTGGGCTTGAATTGCTTGCGGCGTTGCGTAGTCAACATAACCAAACGCCGGTACTTATTCTCACCGCCAGCGATACGCTCGACGATAAAATAGAGGGCTTAGATACCGGAGCCGATGACTATCTCGTAAAACCTGTTGAAATGGCCGAATTAAAAGCCCGTATGCGTGCGTTAAGTCGACGCCAGCATGGGCACGTCGAACCTACCATAAAATATGGCCGAATACAGGTGAATCCTGCCACCATGGAGGTTCAATTAGATGGTGACTCGGTGGACTTAGGGCGTCGTGAATTTACCTTGTTGTTGGAATTTATTAACCACCCTGGACAAATTTTGTCTCGTGTGAAATTAGAAGATGTTGTTTACGGCTGGGATGGCGAAGTGGAAAGCAATAGCATCGAAGTACATATACATCATCTACGTAAAAAGCTTTATCCTGAGTTTATTAAAACCGTGCGAGGCATGGGTTACAAAGCAGACAAACCAACATGAATGAAAATATGGCGGCTACAAAGGCCAAAAAGCAATACTCTATACGCCGTTACCTGACACTTAATTTAATTGCTTTGACTCTGGTCATGACGGTGTTACCAGGGGTGTTTGTATATTTTGATGCGGCGCATGAAGTAGAAGAAATTTTTGATGCCAACCTGGCGCAATCTACTCGCGTATTGCACGGTATTATTAACCGCGAAAGCATCAAGCATAAACAAGCTATTCTAGATTCTTTGCACTTAAAAGATGGTTCAGAAGACGAAGACGACGATGCCCACGAGTACGAACGTAAATTGGCCTTTCAAATATGGGATGGTAACGAGCTTGTTATTAAATCACCCTTTGCCCCTAGCAGTCCTTTATCAAAATTAAGCTCAGGCTTTTCATCTGTTGATGTAGAAGGCGATCAATGGCGGGCGTTTACGTTATATTCTGTCCATGATAAATGGTGGTTAATACTGGCTGAGCGTACGGATATTCGCGGTGAACTCACCAATGAGATTTCTAATAGCCATATTGTACCCATCATCATTTTTATTCCCATTTTAGCCCTGTTTGTTTGGTTTGTGACCAAAAAAGGCTTGGCGCCTTTGCATCGTATCGCCTCAAAGGTAAAAGAGCGGAGTTACCGTAACCTTAAAACTGTAGAGGACCCAGAATCACCTCTTGAAGTGAATGATCTGTTATTGGAAATTAACCATTTATTTACGCATTTAAATGAAGCGCATGAGCGAGAGCGCCGTTTTGTGGGGGACGCTGCACATGAATTACGCACACCGTTAGCATCATTGTTAATTCATACCGAAAATGCCATTGATGAAAGTGAGGGTGGTGAGCTAGAAGAAAGCTTAATTAGCATGAAGCATGGCATCGCACGTTTATCTCATTTAGTGGGGCAACTGTTATCGTTAAGTCGTACTGAAGGAAATTTAAGTCAGGGGCAGTTTAGTCAAGTGAATGCTGGCGAACTATGCGAACAAACTTACAACATGCTGCTGAATAAGGCCCTTAGTAAGCAACAGAACTTAAGTATAAATATAAGCGATGATAAATGCCTGTTACAGGGTAATACTGCCTTATTGAGTAGTTTGTTGAGTAATGTTTTAGATAATGCCATTCGCTATACGCCTGATAAGGGTCAAGTAAAGTTATCGTGTAGCCGAGAAAATAATAAAGTAATTATTTGTGTCGCTGACTCCGGTATAGGCATTCCGGCTGAACTACGAGAAAGAGTGCGAGACCGTTTTTATCGGGTTACCGGTTCAGGTCAACAGGGCTCAGGGTTGGGTTTATCTATCGTCGATAAAATAGCCGATATTCATAGCGCTAAATGGCAGCTATTAGATTCAGATTTAGGTGGTTTGTGTGTGCGTTTTGAATTTGAGGTCTCTGCTTAAAATGCATTCCATATGGAGTAGATGGTAAGTATATACTTACTTTTAATATGCCTATTTAATTTTACTTTACTCGGGAAACAGCACCATAAACTCTGCACTGCTACGGACAGCAAAAAGTAGTTCAGGGGGGAGTTCATCTAACTCTAAACTATCTAATAAGTTCTTTATTTCAAGCCCGAGATCGGTATCGCCTTCTATCACTAAATCACGCTGAAAGAATAAGGTGTCTGGGTCTTCTTTTTGTGCAGCGAGTAAGATAAAGCTCTTGAGGGCACCGCGAATACAGACATCACTGATGCCCTGCTTTCGGATTAAAATTTCTCGTTGAGGCCCACAGCTAAACAACCATTGAAGTTCAAGATCATTCACTTCAATTTTTAACCAGCGTCCCTTTAGAAAGTCTAAATCACCTTCAGCTAAAGGCTCTTTAAACGCGAGCTTAAGAATCTTTCCCAGTGCAAGTCGTTGAATAGGGAAAGGTAAATAGCTCACTGGTTTTAGTAATAATTTAGGTAGCCGTTTTGAGAGCTGGCGCGGACTAGGAGGAAGCGAAAAGTTTGGGAGAGCCATTTCTGGGAAAACCATGGTAGGACCTTTTATTTCATGCCAGTTAAATGTTGATTGAGACTATAAATAATAAAAGTTCATAATATAAACAATTCATGTGAGTAGCTTAAATACCTCTCAATGGGGATAGATGGCGTGTGGAATTTTTTGCAAAATAGACACCTTGTTTTGCTAAGAGTACCAAATCATGGAATTGGTCTGCCCTGCTGGAAGTTTACCTGCTTTAAAAGCAGCCGTTGATAATGGTGCAAGTGCGGTTTATGTCGGATTTAAAGATGAAACGAACGCGCGGCACTTTTCAGGTTTAAATTTTAAAGAAGCGAAAGTGCAACGTGCATTGAGTTATGCGCGTGCAAAAGACGTAAAGCTTTTTGTTGCGGTGAATACTTATTCTCAACCAGATGGCTGGCGAAAGTGGCAAAAAGCGGTTGATACTGCTGCCGATGTGGGAGTGGATGCGCTTATTTGTGCTGATGTTGGGGTGTTGGACTATGCGACACATCATCATCCCAGTTTGAATTTACATTTATCGGTTCAAGGGTCGGGTACAAATAGCGAGTCCTTAAACTTCTATAAGCAAAACTTTAATATTAAACGAGCGGTGTTACCGAGAGTTTTGTCTTTAAAACAAGTGGCGCAGGTAGCGAAAAAATCTCCCGTTGACTTAGAAGTTTTTGCATTTGGTTCTTTGTGTATTATGGCCGAAGGTCGTTGCTATCTCTCTTCTTATCTAACCGATCAATCACCAAATACATGTGGCGCATGTTCACCAGCAAGCTTTGTACGCTGGCAAGAAACCGATGCAGGATTGGAGTCACGTTTAAATGATGTGTTGATTGATCGCTATGGGGAAGGTGAAAAAGCGGGCTACCCTACTTTATGTAAAGGGCGGTTTGATATAGACGGCCAGATTTCAAATGTTTTAGAGGAGCCGACTAGCCTGAATACTATTGGTCTATTACCCGAGCTTGATGCGATTGGTATCAAAGCCGTCAAAATTGAAGGGCGACAACGAAGTCCGGTCTATGTTGAGCAAGTGGTCAGAGTATGGCGACAAGCTATTGATGAATATGAGCGTAATCCTCAAGGTTTTCAAGTTCGACCACAGTGGTCTAAAGCATTGGCTAAGGTATCTGAAGGTGCGCAAACCACTTTAGGTGCCTACTCTCGTTCTTGGCAGTAATAGGTCGTGGTATAGGCCTTAGCAATAAACAGTTTCTAACGGTTTAAACGTATTTGGAGATCACAATGAAGGTTTCGCTAGGCCCTATTTTATTCTTTTGGCCCAAACAAAAAGTGTTCGACTTTTATGATCAAATGTTAGAAACCGCTGTTGATACGATCTATTTGGGTGAAACCGTTTGCTCTAAGCGTCGTGAGCTTAGTACGGCTGAGTGGTTGGAATTAGCAGTCCGTTTAGCTGAGTCAGGTAAAGAGGTAGTGATCTCTAGCATGGCCTTACTCGTGGCCGAGTCTGAGTTGAGTAATTTGCGCTCTATTTGTGAGAAAGCATCGGTAAAAGTAGAGGCGAATGATATCTCTGCAGTACAAATTTTATCTGAAAAGAAAGTGCCTTTTGTTTGTGGGCCAAGTACGAATATTTATAATGCCCGAACGCTCGCTTTAATGCAGCGAAAAGGCGCTGTTCGTTGGGTTATGCCGGTAGAGCTTTCAGGCCATTGCCTGAAAACGATACTGACACACGCTGAGGAGATGGGCTTTGCGAATAAAATCGAAACCGAAGTGTTTAGTTTTGGGCACTTGCCGCTAGCTTATTCCGCACGTTGCTTTACGGCGCGCTATTTAGATTTGCCAAAAGATAACTGTAAATTTAGCTGTATTGATTACCCTGAAGGCATTGTTGTTAAAAGCCAAGAGCAACAAAAACTATTTAATTTAAATGGCATTCAGACTCAGTCTTCTGATATTTATAATCTGATTGCTCAAAAAGATGAAATGCAGGCGATGGGAATAGATATGCTACGTATTAGTCCTGTTGAGCACGGAACAGAAGATATTATTGGGCGTTTCAAGTCGACGGGGCAAGACGAGCAGAATATGATCCCGCTAAGTGATGAGTTTTGTAACGGTTACTGGTATGCCAAACCTGGAATGGACTCTGTTTCACCAAAAGAAAGTTTGTGATGGTGAGGAGTGAGCTCGTGATACCAGCAGCTTCGCCAACTGCGCAAGGTAAAAAATTAGATAAACAAACAGCTCGAGTGCAACATCCTTATCTATCTTTTGGCCAATACATGCAGCAAAAGTATGGTGAACGAGTGCATAAATTATCGATTAATGCCTCTTTTACCTGCCCTAATCGTGATGGAACCAAAGGGATTGGCGGTTGCACTTTTTGTAATATCTCATCTTTTAGCCCTAATGCAAAAGCACCAGATTCGATTGAAACTCAAATTGCACAGGGCAAGGCTGTCATTGCTCGTCGAACGGGGGCGAAAAAATTTCTAGCTTACTTTCAGGCTTATACAAATACTTATGATGACGCGGCCAAGCTTAAGCTTCTTTATGATAGGGCTCTAGCGGTAGAAAATGTGATTGGCCTGTCTATTGGCACACGACCAGACTGTGTGCCAGATGAGGTTTTGGATTTGCTGGCGAGCTATCAAAACCAAGGCTACGACATTTGGCTGGAGTTGGGCCTTCAAAGCGCCTTCGATGAGTCATTAGCTAGAGTGAATCGTGGACACGGCTGGGCTGAATATGAAGATGCTTGTACAAGGGCGCGCAGCAAAGGCTTAAAAGTGTGTACGCATTTAATTGTAGGTTTGCCAGGTGAAACGACCAGCGATAGTCTTGAGTCGTTAGATAAAGTACTTAAGCTGGGAACAGATGGCGTTAAATTTCACCCTTTGCATATTGTGAAAGGAACACAACTAGCGCGTGAATGGAAAAGAGGGGAGTATCAGCCTGTAGAGCTGGACGATTATATTAAGACGGTTGTTAAACTCGTTCGAATGCTCCCTAAAGAAGTAGTCGTTCATCGATTGATCGGTACTGCATCTGAAAATATTTTGTTGGCGCCTGCTTGGTGTTCAAAAAAATGGTCAGTACTGAATGAAATATCCCGCCAGTTAAAAGTTTTTTAGCATATTCATCAAAATATGACTTATTAAGTAATGAATACACCCTATTAAAGGTTATGTGTGTTGGTCTTGACCTGTGTCAGTGCTGAACTGTTTTACCTTACTTAAAATGGAATGATTAATTAAGAAGAGGGGTCACTATGGGCGTTTTTATTGAATTGTTTACAAGTTTTGAAGGGTTATTAAGTTTGGCGGTAGTTGTCTTTTTAATTGGTATGGCTGGATATTGTGCGCATATGTTTATATCTAAAATGAACAGTGAAGGCATCGAAGAAGACAAAAGGAAAGGGGATATTTCTAAGTCATCATAATAAATATGACCTTATAAGCGTCGCTCAACGTGAATGTTGAGCGGGCGAAAATTTGTGCGCGTGTTATTTAGGGTTACCGATGAGAGTTCAATGCATGACGTATTACATGCATTGAATCAAATGGTTTTAGCTTGGTTCGAGCTCTTTACGTCTTAATGGTCGCTTAAGCACTTTTTCATATAGAAAAAATAGCGCTTCTCTTGCTTGATTTAAGCGCGCGCGTGATAAAGACATTTTCTTTACGAGATGTTTTAAAAATTCTCTTACATTTTGTTCTGAAAGCATACTTGGGCTTTTAAGATCAAAATACGCAAGATACTGTGTAATCCAATGCTGATATGTATGACTGGTGCGCGAGCTTAAATGTTGGTCGCGTACCGCCTCTGCAAGTTCAAATGATAAACCTGGTTGGCATTCGTCTAGAGCGGTAGTCGTGCTCATATATTCCCCTTGTTATACAGCGAGACAGATATAAAACGTAAATTACGTTTTATTCACACTCCTTGTGCGGCCTCTTATATTTATTATGTTATCTGAACTTCACAAAGAGCCTGAATTGCATAAGTGTCTCAGGGTTCAGATTTTTGTTATTTATTTATCCGTGGACTAAGTTTAAGAGCCTATTCATATGGACTTCCCTTCAGAAAATAGGACGTTCATTAGACTCTTATAGTATGACTATTATATGTCTATTATAATTATTTTTTTAGTTCTTCTACAGAGTCAATATAGGTTTGCATTGCTTCTTCTGAAGACGAACCTTTTAGCTCTTCCCATGCCATAAATTTAGCGCGTGCAATGAAATCCATCATGCCAGGCTTTTTACCTGAAACATCACCTTGAGTTGCTTGCTTATATAGCGCATACATTTTTAGCTTCAGTTCGTTTGAAAGCTCGATGTCACCTTCGCCAGTTTGGACAAGGTTGACAGTATCTTCGAATTTTTGTTTTAAGTCGCTCATGGTTTGCTCCTATAAAAAAGTGGCGAGATTATAACTTGCCTAAAAGTAAATCGGTAGCGTTTTGATTGAAACCACTTTTCCAAAAATGTGTATAATCTCACAGTTACTGAATAATATTCATATTTTTGTGTTTCTAGAGGAATGAAGGTTTATGTCTAAGCAGAACAAAATGAACAAAATCGTAAGCAATATTAATAGTTTGCCTGAATTTTTACGCGTGAAAGCGCTGACTACCTTTTTTGGGAAACTGGTGAAATTTACGGGTACTACCGGAATTAAAATTGAAGAGTTAACGGATCAACGTGCAGTAATTAGTTTGAAAAATAAAAAATCAGTCCAAAATCATATTGGTTCTGTGCATGCCGTGGCGAGTATTCTTATTGCTGAGTCGGCTACTGGGTACTTGATAGGCATGAATGTACCTGACACTTCAGTACCGGTGATCAAAACAATTAAAGCTGACTACGTGAAACGCGCAAAAGGTAATATGAAAGCGGTAGCAAGCTTGACCGAAGAGCAAATTTCAGCGATGCAAACGCTTGATAAAGGCGAAACTACGGTACCTGTAGTGATAACAGATGCGGATGGCAAAGAACCTATTTTAATCGAAATGGTTTGGGCCTGGACGCCTAAGCGTCGTAATTAAGCATTTGTAGACATGTATTTTCTATGGCGCGAGCTCTCGCGCCAATTGACCTAATACTTTAATCGCATTTTCGCGCTCTTTGGTCCATTCATTGGCATAGCTCAAACGAATTGAATGCCGATACTTTTGAGGGTTAGATGAAAAAATTTCACCTGGGGCAATAATAATGCCTTGCTTCTTGGCTTGAAAATAAAGCTGAGTCGCATTGGTTTGGTTGGAAAGTTGCAGCCAAGAGACAAAACCGCCTTGTGGGTTTGATAACCGGGTATCTTCGGGAAAATACTGGCACACCAAGTCATTTAGGCGATCTCGCCTGTGTCGGTAAGTTTCTCTCGCAAGGCGTAAGTGGCGGTCAAAGCTGCCACGAGATAGAATCTCAGCAACGACTAATTGAGGTAAGAGAAAATGACTGGAGCTATTTAAAAAGCGTTCATATTCTATTCTTTCTAAATATTTACCGGGCATCACCCAGCCTAAACCAAGCTGGGGTTCTAGTACCTTTGATACCGATGAACATAACAAAACCTGGCCGCGGGTATCAAACGCTTTGACGGCTTTAGGGCGCTGCTCGCTGTAGCCTAACTCACCATAAATATCATCTTCAATAAAAGGGATGTCGTATTCGTAAATTAGGTCGACTAGCTTTTTTTTATTGCTGTCAGGCATCAGTGTACCGACAGGGTTGCTAAAGCTCGGAACACTTAAAATAGCTTTAATTGGCCATTGCTCTAGTGCGAGTTTTAATGCGTCAATACTCATGCCTGTCACGGGGTCTGACGGGATTTCGATGGCTTTTAAGCCCAATGATTCGATTAACTGTAGTAAACCGTAATAACTCGGGGTTTCAACTGCAACGATATCTCCCGGTTCACATAACGATCGCAAACAAAGGCCAATCGCACCTTGGCACCCTGCGGTAATAATTATGTCTTCGGGGCTGACATGTATGCCAGAATCGACGGCTCGTCTAGCAAGTTGGCGTCTTAATGGCTCACAACCTTTTGTTGAGTCATAACCAATTCCTAAGAACTTCTCCGTTCTAACAATTTGCGCAAACACCTTTTTTAGTTGACTTATAATGGGGAAATCATTGGCTGGAATCGCCGCGCCAAGACTAATGTAACGAGGGTCACTTGAAGCTCTCATCACGCCCATGACTAACTGAGAGGTGGTCACGTCATTGGGTGGCGGGGTAGATTGTTGGATATGAGGGCTTGCCAGCGTTTTTTGAGTCATGCCTTTAACGTAGTAGCCTGACTTCGGCTTCACTTCAATGAGGCCCCAATCTTCCAGCGTGTTATAGCTCATGATAACTGTAGATACGCTCACACTCTGTTGTTTTGCTAAGTTACGTACAGAGGGAAGTTTCTCTGCTGTTTTGTAAATACCTTGTCGTATTTGGTCGGCAAGTTGTTCAGATAGCTGTTTGTAGAGTGGTGCGCTCATCGTTTTATCCTATACCAGTACAGATTATTCAGGAGGATGCAGTACAGATAGCGAATTTGGTATCTGTACTGGTAATAATAGCATGTTTTTGAATCTGTTCTGCTTCAGTTTGAGGCTTTATAGTATGCAGTATGAAAAACGTATTGAAATGACGTACATAAATGAAGGGTAAAGGAGAAGCGTGATGACATTAAGATTTTTAGACCTCACTGTATTATTTAGATTTCTAGCGGTAGAAGCTAAAGACCATGCAACTAATCATCAAGACGTTTTGAAAGGGAATGGGGAAGGGGCTAAGTCTTGGTATAATCAGCTACGACTAATGACAGCTCGTGCTGAACAGCGACGTCAATTGTTAAACCTAAGTGATGCGCAATTAGACGATATTGGTATTACGCGAGCAGAAATGTTTGAGGAGGCAAATAAACCTTTTTGGAAAGCATAATTTTATTTATTTAAAATTTGATGTAAGGTCTTATGATTGAAAATTCGAAGTTTCGGATAATCATCATTAGAGACCTTACATGTCAGTGTTTAAATTGGTTGAGAAAAAGCACTTCCCGATACTTTCTCTACTGCTATCTATTGTCTTCGCCACCTGTTTTGTATTATCTGATAAACAAGATTCCTCAACGCTTAAGCAAGCGATTGAACAATACCAACAGCAAAACCTACTAAAATTAGAACAGTCAATTTATATCGAGTTTGTTGAGCGACGTTTCAATATAGAGCGAATTGGCTCAGAAGCTTATTTAGATCGCTTACATCGTGCTGTCCAAGATAAAAATCCTGATCACTTCATTACTATGCTGCTCAAAGATCGTTTTTTTTACCCCTATTTATTAGCTGAAGGGCGCGTGTTTATGAGTGCGGCTGATTTCAATGGGTGGAAAGCTCAAAGAGAAGAATCGATCAACCCAATCGTAGGTCAATTAAATGAATCTCATTTTGCTTTAAGTTTGGAGCATAACGGAATCTCGAATTTTATTAGTTATTTGTTTATTGAGTCATCTCGATTATGGCTAATGTTAAATGTATTGACTCTGTTGGTTTGTGGAGGTTTTTTAGAATTACGACTTGCTCGAGCAAAAGTACTGTTTTTGTTTTTCAGTAGTGCTTTTATTTTCGGTATTCTTTACATACTCTTTTCAAATAAATTTAGTTCAGCGATGCAGGGGTTGTCGGGTACGCTTTGTGCCTTGATAGGCGGATGTCTTGTGCAGGCTTATTTTAGTTATCGTGATGGACTTAGATTGAATTGGAGCTTTCTGTTGGCTTTTATTTATATTTCAGTGGCGGGGGGCTATTTAAGTGCGCTTTGGTTTTTGGAGGTCGTTGATCTCAGTGACTTCAGTATTCATGCACTGATGGTTATAATTGGTGGTGGTTTGTATACAGCGCTGTGGCGACTTGATTTACTGATAAACTTGGCAAAAGCTGTAGCAAAAATGGACAACCATCGCCAAATAGATAGGAGCTTTAGTGCTGAGCTGTCGCAGGTTATGGAGGAAATATCAATCTTTAACTTTGCTAAGGCCAGAGAGCAGCTAAAATTGATGAGTGAACATTACCCCGATTCGCCCGAGGTAATGGAACAGCGTTATCACATCGAAAAGCTGTACCCAGATGAAGAGGATTATTGGGCATGTGCGCGTGACTTGGTTAATTATGCTGTTGTCCATAAAGATTACACTCGTATGAAATTTATTTTTGAAGATACGCAAAAAAATGCACCCTCTAAACAACGTGCAAAACGTAGTCTAGAGCCAGAGTACTATCATAAGATGATGGCTGTATTTGTTGCACACGATGACCTAAATAAAGCAGAGAAAGCCTTTTTGTTTTTAGAGTTGGCTGGTAAAAAAGACATTATTAAAGATGCTTGTCAGCTCCTTATACACGAATTTAAAACACGGGGAATAAGGGTCAAACAGCAGCAATATCAAATGCTGTTTGAAAGAATTCCACCTTGAATGATTGGTGTTGGTAAACTTAGTATTACTGAAACTAATTGGTTTTATCACACAAATAAATTTCAGTTATCTCAATAGATTTACGACTATATAAAAACTTAGCGATTGGTCAACAGGCTAAATAATAAAAGGTCATTAATTTATCATGAAAATAAAAATAAGCATTTTAGCTGTTATCGCGGTTATTATCGTTGTTCAATCAATTAGGCTGATTAATAGTACGGGTTTGGGTCTTGACGTTGAGCCGATGAGCTTACTTCAATGTGCACCCCTAAAAGGTCCGGTGGGCGCAGAAGACATTACGATTGATTCGTATAATAAAGTGGCGTATATCGGTTCAGATGATCGTCGATCTTATTTGCATGATGGAAAACCAATAAAAGAAAATGGGTCGATTTGGTTTTTAGATTTATCTCAGTCAGATTCTCAAGCTATTGAGCTAAAAATAGATATACCCGGGGTGTTCCACCCGCATGGCATTACGCTGCGAAAAGGCTCAAAAGGTGAAGCGCTTGAACTTTATGTGGTGAATCACATTAGTGTTACTGAACATGAGATAGATATTTTTGATATTTCAGCCCCAGGCGTTTTGACCCTGCGGCGAAGAGTTAGTTACCCCGAAATGATTTCCCCTAATGATTTGATTGTTGTGGCGAAAGATCAGTTTTTTGTCACGAATGACTATGGTTCTACCTACGCGACAGTGATGCAAAAATTAGAAGCCTATTTAGGCTTGCCTATGTCTTCTGTTACTTATTTTGATGGAGAGCAAGGTCATATCATCATTGATGGTATGAGAATGGCAAATGGTATTGAGCTATCGGCGGATAAACAAACGTTATATGTGGCAGAATCACTGATGCGCAGTGTGTCGCGTTACCGTCGCGGTGCATCCGTGTTGGATTGGGCATATCAAGATCGTGTTGAATTTGACTTTTCTGTTGATAATTTAGAGTGGAGTGATAACGGGAATTTACTTACAGCCGGCCATCCAAAGGCGTTTGATTTTCTGGCGCATGTCGACAACCCGGTAAACACTTCGTCTTCTGAAGTCGCAAGCATTGATGTTACAGGACAAAAAATGCAGGCTGAGACGATCTATCGCAATAATGGCAAGGCGCTTTCTGGTGCAAGTGTGGCGGTACAGTTAGGTGAAACAGTTTTGATCGGTCCAGTGCTAGATACCCATATTTTGCGTTGTCAGGTCAAACAGCCTTAAGTTTCAAGCCCGTTAAGATAAAAGTTTTAAAATACCTTCTCGGTTACTATTGGCTTGTGCTTGAATCGATATTTGAACTTGGTCTCTGATTTGGCTTGCGGCTAGATCAGCCGTTTCTTTTGCAAAGTCTGTATCGGTAATTCGGCTTCTTGCTTCAGCGGTATTAATACTTGAAGTAGCTAAACTCTCGATAGTGCTCTCAATTCGATTACTTGAGGCACCTAACTCTGAACTTCTTTCGATGGTGACTTCTGAAGCATCTTTTAAAACGTTAATCGCTGAGCTTGCGCCAGTTTGAGTGCTCAGATCGATATCGGCGAAACCTAAAGATTCAAATTCAGATGCTAGATCCTTTCCTTTAACCGTGATCGTTGAACCAGAGTCTTCTAGCTGTACGTTTAAGTCGGCGTCAGATGAGAGAAGCGGTTTTCCATTAAAATTTGTGTTTTCTAAAATTTTAGTAGATTCATCCAGTAATTGCTCAGCTTCAGCATTAATGGCTTGCCGGTCGGTGTCATTGAGTGCGCCATTTGCTGATTGAAGGGCTAGTTCTTGGATGCGGCCAATATTTTTACTTAGGTTTTGTAGTGCCCCATCCGCCACTTGGATTGACGAGATCGCATCTCCAGAGTTTCTTATGGCGACATTAAAGCCGCCAAGCTTAGCGCTCATTCGTTCGGATATCGCGAGTCCTGCAGCATCATCGCCCGCATGATTGATCTTACTTCCAGAGCTTAACCTCTCAAAAGAAGCTGCGCTTGTTGTCGCACTGCTACCTGAAATACTGGGAGAAACACTATTGATAGAGAATGCCACAATATTACCCTCTGCAGAAAATATTCGTACTTGTACAAATATTAATCATACTGTATTCGAGGTGTGGATTCTATTTGGATTTAGTGAAGTTCGGTAATGTTGGGTAAGTACCCTCATTACTGCAGAGTAATGAGGGTACCCAAGCTATTATTTATATTATTAAAGTCACATAATAATATTTTTCTTCTATACTTTATAGATCAATTTTTATTTACGGAGGGATAACGGAATGGATAACGTAATGAACGACGGAATAAATGACGGAATAGACGTAGAGGCATTTTACAAAGAAAAGCGTGAATTTGAACGCTTTAGTCTAAAAGCTAGTGGTGGGATTTATTTTGATACCGGTAAAGAATTCAACGGCTTATTCAGTGACATATCAGTTGCAGGCACATTTTTTGAATCAACGGGGGTTGATGAGGATTCAATTAATCAATTTGTGACCATAAATATGGGTGTGAGAATTAAAGGAGAGTATTGTGCTATGGTCGCTAAGTGCAAAATTGTCCGGGTGACTAATACAGGAGCCGGTATGCTATTCGGTAAGATGGACGACCATAGTAAAAGCATATTTCATGCACTGATGCAGGAGTTACGGGATAATTTGTTATAGGAGCAACTTAAGGAAAATATAATTTAAAATTGATCCTGCACTTAAGTATTACCTCACTATTTACTTTCTAGCACTTATGATGCGCCAATCATGGAGCTTTACAATGGTCACACCTCTCGCACTCCAGACAAGTGAAGCCGCTAATGCTGGCGAGCTCCTTAGAATCCAAACCATTCTGGCTTAACGAGTAGAAGTGTTAATACACTAATCTGTATGCCAATAAAGGGTAAAACACCACGGTAAATATCTACTGTACGAATTGAGGGCGGAGTCACTCCTTTAAGATAAAATAGGCTAAAGCCAAAAGGCGGCGTCAGAAAACTCGTTTGAAGATTCATGGCAATTAAAATAGCAAACCATAGCATGCTGATGCCTAAGGTTTCTGCAATCGGTGCTAGAACAGGAATAATAATAAAGGTAATTTCAACAAAGTCGATGAAGAAACCCAGTATCAAAACGACTAACATTGTTAATATTAGAAAGCCCCATTTTTCACCCGGTAACTGTAATAACCACTCTTCAAGCAATATGTCGCCACCTGAGTAGCTGAAAGTCATAGAAAATGCGGTCGCACCAAGCAAAATAGCAAAAACCATGGCGGTTACCATGACGGTTTCTTTTGCACTATCCCAAATCATTTTGAATTGAAATTGCCCGTAAGCAATGGCTAGCACGATGGCGCCAATACCTCCGAGTGCAGAACTTTCAGTCGGTGTTGCGATACCAGCAAAAATAGACCCCAAAACGATAAAAATAAGAGTAAGCGGGGGAATAATAGCAAGCAACGCATTTTTAATTTGTATTAATTTTGGTGCATCTGAAGGGGGGATTGCAGGGGCGATGTTAGGGTTACGTGCCGAAATAAACAGGATGTAACCAACGTATAGGCCAATGAGAAGTAGGCCTGGCCCGAGCGCCGCTTTAAATAAATCGCCAACAGGTAGTCCTAATACATCCCCTAGGATAATAAGAATAATACTGGGAGGAATGATTTGACCCAAAGTGCCTGAAGCACAAATGACGCCACAACTGAGCTGCTTATCGTAGTTATGCTTTAACATGGAGGGCAATGAAATTAAGCCCATCGCAACAACACTTGCGCCGACGACGCCTGTTGAGGCTGCCAGTAAAGATCCAACTAAAATGGTACTGATCGCAATACCGCCGTTTACTCGACCAAATAATAAGGCCATAGCTTCAAGAAGTCTTTCAGCCAGTTTTGTTTTTTGAAGTACGACCCCCATAAAAATAAACAAAGGAATAGCCATTAAAATGGTGTTTTCCATAATGCTTTGAATACGATAGGGCATAAACGCAAATAGCTCGACACCTTCAGCCAAAATTCCGAAGAACAGGGCAGTACCTGCAAAAGTGAATGCCACAGGAAAGCCAATCATGAGCATGAGTAGTGCGACGACAAACATGATAATACCGATCATGAAATCGCTCCACTTGCTTTAACGGGATAGCTTTCATGGCCGACCAATACGCGAAGCGCTTGAGTAATCATTCCTAAACTGGCAAGACCCATTAAGATAAAAGAAGCAGGGATAATACTTTTTATAATCCAACGGTAGGGTAAGCCGCCAGGATCTCCGCTACCTTCACCCATATCGTAGGCGTCATAGGCAAAATCAATGCTGTAGTAAGCGACAATGCTAATGAAAGGGAGGACAAACAAGAGTGAACCAATAAGGTTGACCCACGCTTTATGAGGGTCACTCCAGCGGTCGTAAAAAATATCAACACGAACGTGAGCATTTCCTTGCATTGCGTAGGGTATGCCTAGCAAGAACATACATGAAAAAAGGTGCCACTCTAACTCTTGCATGCCAATTGAAACGTCATTAAAGGCATAACGCATAACAACATCAAAAAAAACATTCAGGAGTAGCAAAATCATGGCGGAGCAGGCTAGTACACCGCAAAGGCTTGTGATGTGTTTAAAGAGTTGGTCGAATTTGAGTATCAAAAACATAGTTCTGGAGTTCTGGTTTATTAAACAAATCGCGCCTCATTGACGTGTAGTTAATGGGCGCGAAACAAATTGCTATGAAAATAACATTAGCGCTTTGTGCTATCTAAATACGCTTTATCAGACATATTTGTCCATTGGCGCGCTTTTTTCAGGTAATCATGTTGTGATTTAAGTACTTTTGCTGCATAAGGGTCGGCGGCTGCATGTTCTGCTAGAAGTTTGTCGTTCGCATTTTGTAGTGCCGTCATGACTTCTGCAGGAAACGTTTTTACCTTAATGTTGGGGTATTCCGCCATCATTGTTGACCAATTATTAGCGCTTTCATGTGTTGACTGAATATACATACCAAAAGCTGAAGCTTTCATAGAAACACGTAAAATTTCTTGAAGGTCTGGTGGTAGCTTCTCAAATTTCTTTTTATTGACTAAAAATTGAAGTTCGGCAGCAGGCTCATGCCAGCCAGTGTAGTAAAAAGGGGCGATTTTATGAAAGCCCATGCGTAGATCAAGTGATGGTCCTACCCATTCTAAGGCGTCGATCGTGCCACGCTCTAGAGATGTGTATAGCTCACCTGGTGGAATGTTCGTTGGTTTAGCGCCGAGTTCAGCAAGTACTTCTCCGGCAAATCCGGGGATGCGCATTTTTAACCCCTTTAAGTCGGCGACACTGTTTATTTCTTTTTGGAACCAACCACCCATTTGGTTGGAGGTGTTTCCCCCAGGGAAAGACATGAGGTTATGTTTGCCGTAAAGCTCGTTCATAAGCTCCATGCCGCCGCCATGATAGAACCAAGCATATTGCTCAGATGCAATCATGCCAAATGGCATGGTAGTGAAATACATCGTAGCCGGTACTTTGCCTTTCCAATAATAAGAGGCTGAATGGCCTAGGTCGTACTGACCTGATTTCACCATATCAAAAATACCGAAGGGTGCTTTATGTTTATTAGAAGAGTGAATCACAATCTTAAGACGACCATTCGACATCTTTTCTGCCATCGCTGCCATGTTTTTAGACGCGTCACCAAAAATGGGAAAATTAGGCCCCCATGTTTCAGCTAATTTTAGTTTATAGACTTTCTCAGCATGGGCTTGCGTTGTGCAAAGCACAGAGAATGAAATAGTCACGAAAAACATAAAATTCGTGAGGCGTTTAGATAAGGTGATCGCTGAAAATAGCATCTGGGTGGCATCCTTGTTTTTATTAGTGATTAGAAATGAGATAGGGAGCGTAAATTATCAAATTTAGCGTGCGCGTGCAAAAGTCATCAAGGGTAAATTACTCGATAGAATGAGATTTTTGGGTGAGCTTTAGTAAAAGTTTAGCGGATGTAGTCGCAGGCTGGTCTGGGTAGTGTTGGAGGATATACCTTAAATACTCACGTGCATTTTTTTTATCATTCAATTTTGTTAGGAGTGTTTTAGCTGCGATCAGATATAGTTCAGCTAAAGTTGGGTCGGGTTGAAAGCGGGTGTGTGCTTTGAAAGCGAGCCAAATAACTAATTGATATTCTTTTTGTTTATGAAATGCATCAGCGAGCCGCTTACTTAACGCTAAATCATAAAGTACAAACTCTGTATTATGCTCACGACGATCTTGAATAAAATGAGCGGCCTCTGCAAGTTTATTTCGTCCAAGCATTAAGGTGAGAAAAGAGTGAGCATATTTTTCTAAGCGTTGGTGATCATTTAGTGCTAATAATAACTTATATAACTGGTCACGCCTTATATCAGAAAAACTCTGACGATTGAGCTCTTTTTCTAGTTGAGTGACGAGTTGGCTATAGTTCCCTTGCTTAAGCGCGATATCGATATCGGCATCCCTTCGTTTTGCTTGGTCAATTTCATGTAGGGCTCTAACCTTGTTAGAATTCTTTTGAGGCGGCGAAGTCTGCGTAATATTTGAAAACGATTTATATTCGTTCAAAACATAAGCTAATACACTAAACAGTACGAGGTTAAAGTAGCTGAAAGAAATTGCGCTTATAAGCGGTGTAATAAATTTTTGTAGATGTTGCTGTGAAAAATCAATGAGTATTAAGCTTGTTATGAAAGTGGTTATTATGCCAAATACTAGTCCAAAATAAGTCCATTTCATCCGAATCATGGGCTCTAATAGCGTATCAATTTTCAAGGCATTACCAAATTTTTCTTGGCGTAACTTGATCATAATGGCCGCAGGTAAAAACCAGAAAGCGAGCCCACCTAAAAAAATGGCAAATATGATATTAGTATATTGTGCTGCCAATACCGGGGTAAGTATCGTAAGACCTATGCACACATTGACGACTAAACGCTTTTTGAAGTTGGTCAGAGATAATGTCACCGACAGGCCAGGGGGGGCTTTTACGGTAAAATTTTCTTTTTTGATGATTTGGTAACCATAGCGCGTGACTAAGCCAATGTTGAGTATCACTCCGGCTAGTGCAAGCAAGTAGTGGCTTAAAAAAGTAAGCGAGAGAAGACAGCTGAGCACAATAATTAGTAAAGGCTCTTTATGTAAGGGGAAACGGAAAAATTGAGGAAGGGTGTGCCAGAATGGCGAATGTGTTTTTTGTTGATCTAAGTAATGGAGTTCATGGTGGCAGTTAGGGCAAATACCTGACTTTTCTTTCTCATTTGCATCAGGCATACAGATTTTGTCGTAGCTAGTCTGACAAACATTGCAAATCCATATTGCAGGTGAAATGGGATGGTATTTACAAAAGTGCTTCACGTGGCCCCGTTGTCGTATCTATTAAATTTTTAAAAGAGGCTTACCATCTGTAAACAAGCGTAAAACCCTTCGTTAAATACTAATGTTTTATGAACTTATTCGCTAGACTTGTTTTAAAAGTAAGCCGCAGTTTTTAAAACACGGGTAACTTCAAGAGGTTTAGTACTATGACGAAACTTAATAAAACGATCCAAACACTCATATTGTTTGTTGCTATGTTTTCTTTAACTGCGATGTCTGAAGCAGATGAATTATCGACGGTACTTGAGGCTCATTTTGATAACGAGTCTGCATTAAGATATGTCACTTACGAGAGTATTGATAGAGCACATGCGGATGAATATGGGAGTATGCGTTACTTAGTCATGGATTTTGAGTTGGCGCTCGCGAGTGTAGACCTACAAGGTAATATTCACCGTATTTGTTCAAGCGTATTGGAAGATAAAAGCTTGATAAGCCGTTTGTCTGCAGCAGGGTTTGATATGGTCTCTGTATCGTTTGACAGGCAGTCACAGTATGACTGCCTATAGCGCAACTATTATGTAGGTAAGTAACTGTCATTCCGGTGCGCTTTTTGGCCGGAATCCGTTTTTTATATAGAGTTGTTAAAAAATAATCGTTTTAGTTCTGTTCCTGGGTCGTCTGCTCGCATAAACGCCTCACCAACCAAAAATGCATTTACGTGATGCTGCTGCATTGCCAATACATCTGCAGGTGTATGAATTCCGCTTTCCGTCACCACAATTTTGCTATTTGGAATCTGATCTAATAAGTCGAAGGTGTTATTGAGTGATACATCGAAGCTATGAAGGTCTCGATTGTTGATGCCGAGAAGCTTGGTATTTAAAGTAAGTGCTTGATGTAACTCCAATTCATTATGGACTTCAACTAATACATCTAAGCCAATTTCTTCAGCAATGCCTGCTAATTCTTGCATTTGATCTTTCGTTAAACACGCCGCAATTAATAGTACGCAGTCAGCATTTAACACGCGACTTTCATAAATTTGATAAGGGTCTACCATGAAATCCTTTCGGATGATGGGTAATGCACTCGCAGCACGTGCTTGTTGCAAGTAATCTTCATGCCCTTGAAAAAAATCATGGTCGGTTAATACCGATAAGCAAGCAGCGCCAGCAGCTTCATAGCTTTCAGCAATTTCTTGGGGTACAAATTTTTCACGAATGACCCCTTTGCTGGGCGATGCTTTTTTAATTTCAGCAATGATGGCGGGTAAGTTTTGAGTAAGTTTGTTTTCAATACTTTGTACAAAACCTCGCGCGGTATCTTGATCAAATGCCTGTGCTTTACAGTTTGCTAGACTTAACACTCGGTTACGGAGCTTAATCTCTTGCCATTTCCGGGCAATGATTTTTTTCAAAATCGTAGGGGTTGAATCTGCAGAAGCAGAAGGGCCGAACGTTACCTGAGACATGATAAATCCACTTTGCTTAGTTAATTAATTCGAAAATACGTGTGTAAAGTTAGCGAGGTCAGCAAGTTTAGTTAATGCTAAACCACTACCAATGGCATCAGCGGCTCGCTTAATGCCCTCATCAAGTGAATCTGCTAAGTCTGACGCATAAATTGCGGCACCTGCGTTTAAAGTAATAATAGCTCTCGCTTTTTGAGCGGCAACATCTTGAGATTTACCTAAAGCCGATTTGATGAGTGTTAAGCTTTCATCTGCGCTATCAACATTTAAGCCTTCAAGTGATTGCGCTTCAAAGCCAAACTCACTTGGAAGAATAGTATATTCTCTTACCTTGCCATCTTTCAATTCAGCAACGTAGGTTTCACCAGATAAAGTGATTTCGTCTAAGCCGTCAGAAGCATGAACAACGAGAACATGTTCACTCCCTAAACGGTTTAATACTTCAGCCATTGGACGGCATAAATCTTTACTGAATACTCCAATCACTTGTTTACTAACGCCTGCTGGATTGGTCATTGGGCCTAGCATATTGAAAATAGTACGAATAGCCATTTGCTTGCGTGGGCCAATGGCATGCTTCATTGCGCTATGATGTGCTGGCGCAAACATAAAACCAACACCAATTTCATCAATACAGCGTTGTACTTCTTCTGGTGTGATCGATAAGTTAATACCCGCAGCTTCTAATACGTCAGCGCTTCCAGTGCTGCTTGAGACACTGCGATTACCATGCTTTGCGACTTTTCCGCCCGCTGCAGCCACAACAAAAGCGCTTGCAGTTGAGACATTAAATAAATTAGCGCCATCGCCACCTGTACCGCAAGTATCAACCAAATAATCGCCAGATACATTGACCTTGGTAGACAACTCACGCATTACCTGAGCAGCGCCGGTAATTTCGTCAATTGACTCACCTTTCATTCGTAACGCAACAAGGAATCCACCAATTTGTGCATCGCTGGCTTGACCTGTCATAATTTGCTGCATGACTAACTTCATTTCATCGGTGCTTAGATTTTCACGCGTCACAACCTTTGATAATGCTTGTGTGATATCCATGGTATTTCCTTGTGTCGTTACTTGTTGGTATGAAAAAGTATTGTCTGTTTATTATTTATCTATTTAAGAAGTTTTGAAGTAAATCATGGCCATGCTCACTTAGAATGGATTCAGGGTGAAATTGCACGCCTTCAATATCCAGCTCTTTATGGCGAATACCCATAATTTCTTCCATACTACCATCTTCGTTTTCTGTCCAAGCAGTAATTTCTAAACAATCAGGTAATTTGTCTTTGCAAACCACCAAGGAGTGATATCGCGTTGCGGTAAAAGGCATAGTTAAACCATTGAATACCCCTTTACCATTGTGGTGAATGGGCGAGATTTTACCGTGCATAACTTGCCCTGCTCGAATAATTTCGCCCCCAAAGGCTTGGCCGATACTCTGGTGTCCTAAGCAAATGCCTAAAATTGGAATACGGCCTTTAAAGTGCTCAATTACCGCTAACGATACACCTGCTTTATTTGGGGTGCAGGGGCCGGGTGAGATCACAATTTTTTCAGGTGCTAACTTTTCTATTTGTTCTATGGAGATATCATCATTACGAAAAACATGCACATCTGCGCCAAGTTCACCTAAATATTGAACCACGTTGTAGGTAAAGGAGTCGTAATTATCAATCATTAATAGCATTCTATTCTCCTACTTCTACTTAAGTGTATTTAAGCCTTGGGTGGCCATTGCAACCGCTTTGAAAACTGCGCGGCCCTTATTCATGGTTTCATCCCATTCACTTTGTGGAACAGAGTCGGCGACAATGCCTGCACCCGCTTGAATGTGTAAAACCTTATTTTTGATGACGGCTGTTCGAATCGCGATAGCAGTATCCATGTTGCCATTCCAGGAAAGGTAACCGACCGCGCCGCCATACACCCCTCGTTTCACAGGCTCAAGCTCATCAATAATCTCCATTGCCCTAATTTTGGGTGCGCCACTAAGTGTGCCTGCGGGGAAGGTTGCTCGCAGTACATCAATGGCTGAGGTGTCAGGTTTGAGCTTTCCTGTGACGTTTGAAACGATATGCATGACATGTGAGTAACGCTCAACGATCATTTTGTCTGTGAGTGTGACTGTTCCTGTTTGGCTTACCCGTCCTGCGTCATTTCGGCCCAAATCAATTAGCATTAAATGCTCGGCCAGCTCTTTGGGGTCGGCAAGTAAGTCTTTTTCGAGTTCGAGGTCGTGTGCTTCATCTATGCCACGTTTACGTGTTCCTGCGATCGGACGAACAGTGACTTCGCCTTCTTCAACGCGCGCTAAAATTTCAGGTGACGAGCCGACGATATGAAAGTTTTGTAAATTCAAAAAATACATATAAGGCGAAGGATTTAAACAACGTAAAGAGCGGTATAAATCTAGCGGCTCAGATTCAAAAGGAATTGACATGCGTTGAGAAAGGACCGCTTGCATGACATCACCGGAAAGTACATATTCCTTTATCTTCGAGACACCGGCTTTAAAGCTCTGTTCAGAAAAGCCTGAGATAAAGTCAGCTTCTTGTATGTCTCTTGCGTCATTTTGATTTTTTGACTGAGCGCAGATCTCCGTGCGCAAACGGTGAACCAATAGGTCTAAAATAGTTTGCGCAAGCTGGTAAGCGTCGTCAATGCTCGGATCAACGTGATAGATCAACATCAGTTTTCCACTGAGATTATCAAACACAACGAGCTGATCTGAAACCATTAATAATATATCGGGCGTACCAAGAGGGTCTTCTGGGCAGCTGGCGGTTAATTTAGGTTCGATATAACGGATTGTATCATAGGCAAAGTAACCAACTAAACCACCATTGAAGCGGGGCTGTCCATCAAGTTCAGGTATCTTAAAACGTGCTTGAAATGCTTCAATGAAATTTAAAGGGTCGCGGCTTTCGACTTGCTCAATAACATTACCATCTTCTTCAATCGTAATATTGTTGCCGAATACTTTGAGTACCTGTTTGCAAGGTAAACCGATGATTGAATAACGGCCCCATTTTTCACCGCCATGTACAGATTCTAATAAATAAGAATAAGCCCCATTGGCAAGCTTTAAATAAGTACTAAGCGGGGTGTCTAAGTCAGCTAAAACTTCCCTCATTACAGGGATACGATTATAGCCTTGCAGGGCTAGGGCTGAAAATTGTTCGGGTGTCATGGTTGTTCCTAAATCATTACAGTAATAACGCTAGTATGCAGAGAGCTGTTTAATCTCTGCATATTTTAAAGTGAAGGAGCAAAAGGCTCACTTGTTGAACTAGCTTCACCAACAGCCTTGCAAATACTGTTGTGTAAGGATTATGTATGTAGATACAAACACCGAACGATCTCTCTTATGGAAGAATAAAAAAACCACTAATTTAGCCGTGTAGATTACCGTAGCTAAATCAGTGAATCAATTTTTTGTCTATATACCTGTGTATTTTGCCTTTTCCAACTCTGCGCGCATTTGGCTAATAGTTGCTTGGTAGTCGTCAGTATTAAATATGGCCGAGCCTGCAACGAATGTATCTGCGCCGGCTGCCGCAATTTCTGCAATATTATTAATATTTACGCCACCATCAACCTCTAAGCGTATTGGGCGGCTGGCATCTCTACCACTTGCGTCAATAATGCTTCGCGCCTGTTTTAATTTTGCCAAAGTTGAAGGGATAAACTTCTGACCACCAAAGCCAGGGTTGACTGACATTAATAACACCATGTCTAAACGATCCATAACATGGTCTAGGTAATGAAGCGGTGTCGCAGGGTTAAATACCAAACCTGCTTTACAGCCAGCATCTTGGATTATTTGCAAGGAACGGTCGATATGCTCAGAAGCTTCAGGGTGAAACGTAATGTATGTTGCGCCAGCATCAATAAAGCTGCGAATCATGTCATCAACAGGTTTTACCATGAGGTGAACATCGATTGGGGCGGTAACACCATGCTTTCTTAATGCGCTGCAGACCATTGGCCCGATGGTCAAATTAGGGACATAGTGGTTGTCCATTACGTCAAAATGCACAATGTCTGCACCTGCTTCGAGTACTCGGTCTACTTCCTCACCTAAGCGGGCAAAGTTGGCGGATAAAATTGAAGGTGCAATTAAAAATTGGCTCATAGAAATCTCGATGCAGATAAATTGAGCTATTCTAACTGACAGGTGTTGTGTCGACTATGCTTTATTTAGTGATATGGCACATTTTAGTGCTGTTGTGTGTATTCTAGGTTTTGTTTAAAGTCTAGAGCTAATTTTGAGTTTAAATCATTCTTCGTGACCAATTATCATGCTAATTAAATATATCGTTCTACTGATGTTGTTATTGTTCAGTTCGATGCCCAGTGCAGAAGAAGGGGAGGATACGCTGGATATGCCAGTTGAAAGTGCTTCAGAAAGCACTGGAGGACTTGTTGAACCTGATCGTGTCGGTGGGCTGGATGCAGAGCAGTTAGAACAACTGGCTTTATCAGAAGAAGTAAAGCCAAACGAGTTAGTATGGTTAAAGGTTAATTACCCAGAGCAGGAAGAGCCTGTGAGTGTGTTGGCTTTAGAGCAAAAACCGAGGATGGCGCAAGGGCAAGGTGCTGTTTTAATTCTTCATGATAAAGAGCAACATGCCAACTGGCCCTATTTGATCCGCCCGTTAAGAATGAGTTTGCCTGATTCGGGTTGGGACACACTGTCAGTTAATTTACCTTATGAGGATGCGCAAAAATTTCCAGAAAGAAGTATGGGTGTAAAAGTAAGTGATCAAATTATTTTAACCGATCAAATAACCTCAGCGCTTCAAATTCCTGCAAATAGAAAAGAACCGCAAGAAACGGCGTCAGAGCTAATTAACGGTGGTACTTCAACAGAAGTTGCGCCAAGCATGAGTGCAGATGATGTTCCTGCGAATGAAGAGCAAGAAAAGCAGGAAAGTGAAAATGTCGATATTGATCTTGGAAGCAAGGATAAAGCAAAAAAAACTGAGCTGTCGTATAAAGAACGTGCGTTATTACACATCAAGGCTGCCATCGACTATCTACAAGGGAAAGGCTATCAAAACATTGTTATTGTAGGGTATCGTGCAGGTGCTGATTTAGCACTAGATCATATCAAACCTAATGTTTCTCAAATTCCAAGACGTGGTTTTGCTTTAGTGATGGTAGATCCAATACTGAAAACTGAGTACCAAACTGGTATAGCAGAATTCTTCGGTAATAAATTTAAGGCGCCGATCTTGGATATTGTGAATGGGGTCAGTTTAGCCAGTCGAAAACTGGCGAGTGAAAGAGAAGTCGGGGCGCGTATTGCAGAAATAGAACGTTATCATCAAGTTAGTTTGACTGCGAACCAAGGCGGCGCTTTTCAACAGTCTTTGATTCGCAGAATTCGTTTTTGGTTGGAAAAACATGCACCAGGCATGGCTGCGACGAGGGCTTCATCGCGGCGTTAGTTGTTGGTTATTCTGCCAGCTTTTCTGCAATCATATTTAAGCTAATGAGTATGCCTCCAAACTTGAAGGTACTTGTATCGTCAAAAAGATTAAACTCTTGTACTCGCTGCATATTGGTGAATCCACTGTCTTCGAGAAAAGCACCCAAAAACTCTGTATTTAAACCGACTGAATGGTGGTCGTACTCATCCACATGGCCGCCAAACATCATACGCATGACTTGAAATCGCTGGTCTGCATTGAGCTGGTCTTTTAATAAAAATAGTTTAGCTAGGATGTCCATGTCGGGTACGCTGATGTATATTTTGCCTTTTGGCGCGAGTACTCGATTCCATTCTTTTAGTGTTTTAGAAAGCTCTTCGGCATAATCAAAGTGTTCCAGAATATGAGATGCGTATATTTCGGTAAATGTATTGTCTTCAAAACTTGAAAGGTCATTAGCATTGCAGATATGGTCAACATCAGGACCTGGGAGGGCATTTAGTATTTCCCAGCCATCTTTTTTTATTTTGCCACCAATATGCAATTTTCTAGACATTTTGAGCATTCCTTAATCTTAGAGAGTAGAAGTCTTTTTTATTTGTTAAATTAGAAATAGATGCTGCACCATTTCTAATGGTAAGACAATGCGTAGAGGCTCAAAATGTGAGTGAGTTGGTTATGGTTGTCTTGGTTGGCTTTGTTAAAAGATAAGATTTATTGGGTTGAGCCATTCAAGTGCTCATCAGCTTTTAATGACTTTAATAAGTCTGGATACTTTTCAGATTTTTGATTGTTGATGAGTTCTAAACGACGAATTTTAGGGTTGAATTCACTAAGTACGGTTTTATAGTCATTTTGAAGCTCTAAAATATCTGCCTCTGCGTTGGTAATGTCTTTTTCAAATGCAGTGATTTTAGTATAAATAGATTTGGGTATGTTTTGGCCTTTTCGCTGTTTATTTGCGGCCAGCTCTTCTTGTTCTCTCATTAGTTTCTTCGAATTATTAATACGCCTTAGTTTGACTTGAATAACGCTTTTAATATCTTGGGTGCGGCGCTCTAAAATAAGCACAGCGTCATCAGGATGGCTATAAAGTTGCTTAAGTGTGTCGTCGATTTTATCTTGTGCTGCTTGTGCAATTTTGGCTTGTTCTTCTTGTTTAAGCTGCGCATCTCTTCGTGCAATTTGCTTAGCGTTTAATGCTGGTGGGATAGTTTCAATAACTCGACCTTTAGCATTTAAGATGTCATAACCTTTAGATACAAATTTAGGTGGAATTACGTGCCCCATAACAAGATTTCCCTGCTCATTTGTATATCTGTATAGTTGCGCCGCGATACTTTGTGTTGAAAATATAACGAGTAGCAAGCATATGAATGAGGTGAGGAAGTGCTGTTTAAGGGCCTTAAAAATCATCATTCTTTTGTCTTTAGTTACCGTAATTAAGTTTGAGCGAATATAGTTACGTATTTAGTTTTTAACTACTCAGTTCTTCATTATATCTGATTATTGAGCGATTTCGAGTTTGTCTTATAGAGTTAGTCTGTTTTCAGTGATATTACTTTAATAAAGTTGGTTTAAATGTTGGATGTATTGATAGAGCAACTGATGTTATTTTTTATCTCAATTGTTGCAAATGGTTTAAGTGCTATGGCCGGTGGTGGTGCAGGTTTACTGCAGTTTCCTGCTTTATTGTTTTTAGGTTTGGCTTTTTCAACGGCTTTGGCAACGCATAAAGTTGCAAGTGTTGCTTTAGGTGTTGGTGCAACATTTCGTCATCTTCGAGAAAAGCGTTTAAATCTGTATTTTGCGTTGTTTATACTTGGTTTTGGCTTGCCTGGGGTTATTCTAGGTGCATTATTGATTCTTCATGTTCCAGATGCTTTGGCGAAAACAACATTGGGGCTATTGACGGTTTCACTCGGGCTGTACTCTTGGTTTTCACCAACACTAGGTTTACAAGAAGTTAAAAAGAACCATCGATTGCGTGAGTGGTTGATTGGTGGTGTGGTTATATTTTTTATTGGTATTCTGAATGGTTCAATTACTTCTGGTACTGGTCTGTTTGTAACGGTGTGGCTCGTTGTGTGGTTTGGTTTGGATTATCAGCGAGCGGTTGCATATACCCTTATTTTGGTTGGGATGCTTTGGAATGGTGTGGGAGCGATCACGCTTGCGAGCCAAACAGCAGTTAAATGGGAGTGGGTTATTCCTTTAGTGGTCGGTGCACTTGCAGGAGGATACTTAGGGGCGCATTTGTCTATTGTTAAAGGCAGTGCCTTGGTAAAGCGTTGCTTTGAGGTGGTGACTATATTGGTTGGTATTTCGCTTTTGCTGTAAAGGAGGGAGTTAAGAATTAATTTCGTGCAAAATATTACTTTGCACGAAATGATTGGGCTGCACTTACAAGCTGGGAGCCTATAAGTAAAAAATATTAACCTTTAACACCGTATTGTGCTCTATATGCCGAAACGGAGTCAGAATGTTGCGATAAACTTGCATCATCCTGAATGTAGTCTAATACTTGAGTAAGGTTGACGATGCTTACGACGGGGATATTAAAATCTCTTTCTACTTCTTGAATTGCAGACAATTCGCCCTGGCCTTTTTCTTGGCGATCTAAAGCAATCAAGACGCCTGCTGGCTCTGCTCCTGCGGCTTTAATAATTTTAATAACTTCGCGAATGGCAGTGCCTGCAGTAATAACATCGTCAATAATCATTACTCTCCCTTTTAGTGGGGCGCCAACAATGGTGCCTCCTTCGCCGTGTGTTTTGGCTTCTTTACGGTTGAAAGCAAAGGGAGTATTTGTTTTGTGTAAAGAAGAAAGACAAACGGCAGTTGCTGCACCAAGAGGGATACCTTTGTACGCAGGGCCAAAAAGAACATCGAAAGGAATGGCGGAATCTACAAGTGTTTGGGCATAAAATTCACCCAGCTTAGCGAGAGATAAGCCATCGTCGAATAAGCCGGCATTAAAAAAATAAGGGCTAACACGGCCTGACTTAAGGGTGAACTCGCCGAACTTTAAAACGTTCTTTTGTATCGCGAATTCAATAAAATCACGTTGATGTGGCTTTAGAATAGTATTTTGAGTCATTAAATGTGCCTAAATTGGAAGATATTACACTCTTTTTCTTTTCAAAAAGTGTGAGTTGCGTATCATACCACGCAAATAATTTGAGAGGCAGTTATGCGAGTAGTATCAATTAATGTGAATGGATTGAAAAGAGCTGCAGAAAATGGTTTTTTTGACTGGATGCGTGAAATTAGCGCCGATGTTGTGTGTGTGCAAGATATCCAAGGAAAAGTCTATGATTTTGATGATGAGATATTTCACCCAGAAGACTATCAGGCTTATTTCCTCGATGCAGAAAACCCAGAAGACGGCGGCGTTGCTATTTATACTCGTCATTTCCCGAAAGCTATTATGTACGGTTTTGCTTATGAGCCTGCTGACCGAGAAGGTCGCTTTATTCAGGCTGACTTCGAGAATGTGAGTGTTGCTTGTATGTTGGCACCTTGTGCTTTAGGCGATGAAAGTAAGCAGCAAGCGAAAGATGACTTTCAAGAAGCTTTTAAGGTGCATCTAGAAAAAACACTACGTAAGCGCCGACAGTTTATTTTTGCTGGAAGTTTCCATTCTGTTCATTTAGTCACGGATGCCAGTAAAAAATACCACGAAATGGACATCAGTGGCTTCAAGTCTTATGAGCGTAAATGGTTTGATACTGTCTTTGATGATTTAGGTTACGTAGATGCATTTCGCTGTGTGAATCTAGAAAAGAATCAATATACTTGGTGGCCAGAGTGGGCAAAAGGCTGGCGGAAAAATTCAGGTTGGCGAACGGATTATCAAATTACCAGTCAAATGACTAGAAATCTGATTGAAGATGGTTTTATAGATTTTGATACGCGTTTTTCAGATCACGCACCCGTGATTATGGATTACGACGTAATTATGTGAATTGATATGTAAATTGACCCTCTTTGATTAACATCAAAGATGTACTTTTATCGTTCTGACTAGAAATAAAAAAGGAGTAGAGAAAATGCTCTACGCCTTTTTTATTGAACTTGAATGTTTATTTCTCTAAGCTTCAATCGCAGCCATCTGTAAGGCAAAAATTTCATTAATACCTTTCTTAGCTAATGTCAGCATGGCATCAAATTCTTCTTGTTGGAATGCTTCTCCCTCAGCAGTGCCTTGAACTTCAATGAAGCCACCTTTGTCAGTCATGATTACGTTCATATCTGTTTCAGCCGTTGAATCTTCAGGGTAATCTAGGTCAAGTACTGGGTGACCTTCATAAATACCAACTGAAATCGCCGCTATTTTTTGCTTTAAAGGCAGCGCTTTAAGCTTTCCACTATCAACCAATGTTTGTAATGCATCCATTAATGCAACACAGCCACCGCTAATTGATGCGGTACGTGTGCCGCCATCTGCTTGAATTACATCGCAATCGATGTGAATGGTACGTTCGCCAAGCGCTTTCATATCTACTGCTGCACGCAAAGAACGACCAATTAAGCGTTGGATCTCAACGGTACGGCCTGTTTGTTTGCCTCGGGCAGCTTCTCTATTCATTCGAGAGCCTGTTGATCGTGGCAGCATGCCGTATTCTGCTGTTAACCAGCCTTTACCTTCGCCTTTCATAAAACGAGGTACGCCATTAGCTACCGACGCGGTGCAAATTACTTTTGTATCGCCAAATTCAATAAGCACTGATCCTTCAGCGTGTTTTGTATAATTACGTGTAATTTTAATATCGCGTGCTTGATCAAGTTGGCGTCCGCTAGGTCTCATGTATCTATCCTGTTGTCTAAAGTAATCGTTGAAACGGTAAAAATGAAAAGTGATTGTTGCCGATCTGGCTTAAAAATATAAAGGGAGCGGGAGTTTATCATTTAAATAGTGGGTTTCTAAGGCCCTAACGCGTAGAATTTGCGTTAATGAAATTAAAGAACCCTTTAACAGCTTATTAGAAGAGGTGATTGAATGCTGAAAAGCATGACTGCATTTGCACGAGTTGAACATGAAAGTGACTTTGGTTCACTCACGTGGGAGCTAAGAACGGTTAATCATCGTTATTTAGAGCCGAATATAAAGCTACCTGACGCTTTTCGAGAGATAGAACCAAAACTACGTACCCTGATGCGTGCTTACCTCTCTAGGGGGAAATTAGATGGCATGCTGAAATGGCAGCCATCTGCGAAAAAGCAAGGCAGTTTAAAACTGAATCAAGACGTATTAAAAAGTCTAAACAGCGCCACGCAAGAAGTAAGCAGTATATTTGAAGGCATTGCACCGCTTAACGCCTTATCTATTTTGCAATGGCCAGGCGTGATTGATACAGAATCAGCTGACCGACAGAAGCTATGTGCTGAGGGTCTTGAAGCTTTTGAAGCAAGTTTAAAAATATTGGTCGAAAACCGAGAGCGTGAAGGTGCACAGTTGGCCCCACTCTTTGAAAATCGTTTAATCGCGATTGAAGAAATTGTGAGTGAAGTAAGAAGCTGGTTACCAGAAATTCTTCAAAAACAAAATGACCTGATTCGAAAACGCTTTGAAGTAGCGTCGGTTGAGTTGGAATCAGACCGACTCGCACAAGAGATGGTGCTGTTAGCTCAAAAAACAGATGTAGCCGAAGAGCTAGATCGTCTTGATGCGCATGTTCTTGAAGTACGTACAGTGCTTAAAAAGAACGAACCCGTAGGGCGACGCTTAGACTTTCTGATGCAAGAGTTAAATAGAGAGGCTAATACGCTATCGTCAAAATCAATCGTAACCGATACGACGAAAGCGGCGGTTGAATTGAAAGTACTGATCGAACAAATGCGAGAGCAGGTACAGAATGTAGAGTAGTGCTTTGGATTGATTAAATTTTTTTAAAGACCCCTTAAATCGGGGCTTTTTTGTTTCTGACTATTTTTAAGGGTTTCAGTTAAGAGGTCGTAGATATGGTGACAATGGTGTGATCGACGGGGTAGCAGTTATTCAAATTAGCGTAAATAGGCTCGTGCTATGGCTAGTCTATTAACAAATCTAAATAGGCATCCAGTAGCAATTCATGGTCAGACCATTGGTATTCACTTATCGTAATAAGGTTCAGCGCAATACCATGCATATGACAGATCAAACCTTGAGTTGTTTGAAGTAACTGTTCGTGGGATTTTTCAGCAAATACCAACTGAGCCAAAGGTAAAAATACCTCATTCATACGCGCTTCAATATTTGCGTGATGAAAGAAAAAACTGCTTTGAGAATCAGCATGATCTTCATTCAAAAACACCATGCGGAAACGATCCGGATGCTTAAACCAGTAATGTAAGTACTCATGGCAGGCTATCCTGAATTTGTCGTTATGAGCGCTCTCGGCGAGCACTTTTTCTTGCAGTCCGGTAAATAACTCAACAAAAAATTCCTCCCAAATATGGTGAAGAATTTCGTTCTTGTTGGCGAAGTACTTATATAGGGTCATTGCGCCCATACCTACATCCGCTGCAATTCTCCGCATAGAAACCGAATCAAAGCCTTCTTCCCGAAACAAATTTTTAGCTGCGTCAATAATGCGCTTTTCTTTTAGTTCTGCCGCTTCAGGGTCTTGCTTGGGTCTACCTCGTTTAATGCTCTGTGTGATAAAGAACTCCTTGCATCATCTTATTTAGAGTGGTCAATTTAAGCTTTTTAAAAGGTCTAGGTCAAATTATTTCTTGATTTAATAGTACGCGTACGTTTAATATGTGGAAAGATTGATTTGATTAATTAATAAACGACTATTTCCATTATCAATGGGATTAGTAAGAGGAAGCTTATATGTCTGATTCTGTATTAGATGCAATGTCCAAAAACTACTCTTTCTGGCAACACAAGTACGGCACTTACAAGGCCAATGATTCATTACCAAAAGGTGAGTACCAAGTTGATGTGTTAATCGTCGGTGCTGGTTTTACCGGGCTGACAGCCGCACGGGAAATAATGCGAGACACGCCCGAAAAGAAGGTGATGGTGGTGGATGCCAACGAAATAGGCTTTGGGGCTTCGGGACGTAACGGCGGTTTTAACATGACCTTATTTGGAATGGAGCCGGAGACCACGGTGATGCGTTGGGGTAAAAATAAGGCGCAAGAAGCTCAAAATTATATGCAACAAGCGGTGGCATATGTTCACGACTTAGTTGAGAAAGAAAACCTGGATTCTGATTACGAACATACCGGCATGTGGCGGGTTGCGTATAGTAAAAGCCAAGAGAAGCGATTGAAGAAAACTTACGACCTGCTTACAGACCTTGCTAAACCAAACAGCTATGAATTCTATGACCAAAGCAAGGTAAGAGAAAAACTAAATGCACCGCAAGTAATAGCCGCTATTTACGAGCCTGAAACAGGCATACTTGACCCTTGCAAACATGTTCGGGCGATCAAACAGCTAGCTAAAAAAGCGGGCGCTAAGATCTACGAAAATACCGCTGTTGTTGATATCCGCAAAGGTAGTAACGGCACCATAGTTAAGACGAGCCAAGCCAAGATATACACCAAAAAGCTGATACTAGCGACCAATGCCTGGTCTCACACTTTGGCAGGGCCCAAGAAGATACGTAATCGCCAACGACCGGTCTGGACCTATCAAATTGTCTCAGAACCACTGACAGAAGACGAATGGAAAAACCTTGGTTGGCAAGATCGTATGTCTATCGAAGATAATCGACAGTTTGTGCATTATTTACGCATCACCAAGTGCGGACGTATCACCATGGGGGGCGGTGATATGGGGTATGAGTATGGCAAGGAAATGGATAAGTGGCATGACCCTAAAATCTGGCAAGCTCTCGAAGATCATTTTTATTGGCTTTTTCCGACGCTGAAACACAAGAAAATCCATTACAAGTGGGGTGGTGCCGTTTCTGCCAATTTTGATATGGTGCCTGAAATCGGCTTTATCGGAGATGAGAATATTATCTATTCCAGTGGCTGTATTGGTCACGGTGTTTCTTTAACGCAATTAAATGGTCGATTGATCGCTGATCTGATCTCAGGCATTGATAGTGACATCAGTAAATTCTGGATTGTGAATCGTAAGGCTTTGCCAGTACCTCCTGGCAATTTCCTCGCCTACCTTGGGGTAAAAACCATTACGGGGATACTTAAAGGCGTCGACTGGTACGAAGAAAGAGAGCTTAGGCCCAAACTACCTTCGCCGCTCGAGCGTACAAACTAAACATTGCCTTATTGCTGATACCGACACTTTAATTGACCAAGGAAAGTCCATGCTTACGGCGAATCAAGACAACAACGATGTGGCTACAAACGACAGCGTTATCATGCATAACGCAACTTTTTGGTATGGAGAAAGCGCGCTACCGACGGAAGGTTGGATGGAAATAACGGGGAAACACATTACGCAGTTCAAACCCGGAAAATTACCTCAAGCTTTAAAGTTAAAAAAGACCATTAACTTAAACCGCGCCCACGTTCTTCCTGGGTTTGTAGATTGCCATACTCATCTAACCGTCAGTGCTTGGATTCCCTGCGCAATTGATGGCTCAGGCTGGCGCTGCAGAAATGATCTTCTTGAGGCTCTCAGTCGTCATGCACAGATGCTCGATAGTTCTGCATGGTTAGTGGTTTTCTATGCCGACTTTCATCAGATTGGTCGCCTCCCTTCAATACAGGCGCTAGATGAGGCCACCCAAGGCAGGCCGGTCATCATTAATGATTTTTCTTTACACCAATGTCTTGCTAATGAAAGTGCGTTTAAGCAGGCAAATATTCGCTCCATTAATTTCGTTCAGGGCGATGTAGAATTAAAGCATGGCAGAGCGACTGGGCGGCTCCAAGACACCGCCAGCGGGCACATGCTAAGCATTGCCCTCACCAAATTTGCAGAACAATTTAAAAGCCTGAATACGCTCTCCCTTCTTGAAGCCGAAGCCGACAGGCATCTCTCACTGGGTATAACAGCCTGCCATGACCCATGCGTTCACCCTAAGATGCAGAGTGCAATGGAAAAGCTAGAAAAACGCAGCCCACTGCGTCTTTCATGGTCGCATGTAAAGTCACATGAGCAAGCGGATTTTGTTTCAGAAGAGTTGTGCCTGTCATGCGGTACTGGCCCTAAAAGTGCGAAGATGTTTCTCGATGGCGCTCAGCAATGTGCCATTTGCATCAACCCCGCGGATGTTATGAAATTATCCGTTTATGCGGTAGGTAACGCCCTGCATGGGGATTTTTCTAGTTTACGAACCTTGTTCGACACTAAACTGAACTACAAAAAAGGCCAACTCTACTCACCTTTTTTAAGACTTGATCAAGACAGTCTGAATCATTCATTGGTGGCAATCGGTAAAGAAAGCGTTAGACCAAAAATTCATGCTATTGGAAATGAGGCTGTTAAATGTGCATGCAGCGCCTTAAAACAAAGTGGCACAACAGATTCAACCATCGAGCATTTAATATTTCTTTCAGACCAGAATATCGACGAGCTTGCATCGTGCGGCGCAGTGGCATCGCTGCAACCAGGATTTATTAATCAGTCTGAAGAACTAAAAACCTCTAATATCGAGAAAGTTCTCAATGTTATCCCTGCTAAATCACTTTTAAAATCAGGCATACCAATGGCCTTAAGCTCCGACAACCCTTGTGGCCCTCTGGACCCTTTAGGCAATATTCGTTATGCCGTCACCAGGCAATCAAACAGTGGCCTGGTCATTGACGCTAAAGAAAGCATCACCATGTCGGAAGCTGTGCAGGCATATACCATCGGAGGGCATCACGCGATTCATGGCCAACCCCACAAAGGCCTAACTGAAGGTCAGATAGCAGACTTGGCTATTCTAAATGGCCATCCCGAAAACCCTAGCGTACAAGTTGTTTCGACATGGGTTGATGGAAAGCAGGTGTTCTCAAAAAAATTCAGAGCCGGATAATTTTTTAAAATTGCTTATTACAGGTGCAAGCGTGGAAAGACTTTGTTGTGAACGTTTTGTTTGGTTTTGAAATAGAGTATTTGACTCATTAATTAGAGCTGAAATGAGAACTGTATTTAGATTAAATACTGTCCACTTTAGTATGATGCCCTTTTTAATGTCTGAAGCTGTAACGTGGATATTGTAGTCATTGATGACCATCACATTTTTTCGGCAGGCTTGAAAGAGTTTTTACTGCATGCTGAAAGTCTAGACCTTCAAATAGCACTTTGCCTCTATTACAAACGCCTTGGTAAAAATTGATCATGCTGACTTTAAATGACTTTTCCAGAAAGCCGTGAGGTCGTTATATTTTTGAGGCGCGGCTCAGATTGATGGCGTGATATAAATCTGGGTTTATTGTTTCTATGCCTATTGAATTTAGGTGTGCACTTTTTTGATATTTACAAAGAATAATAACTTTATCACTTTACGGATAATTACTGATGAATAAACCTAAGCCCGAAATTATAAAGGCATTTGTGCTGCTCTGTTCTTTACTGATTACGGGCTGTAGTGATAGTGGTGGTTCTTCTGAATCTAATGATGTTGAAGACTCAACAATAACTGGAACAGGCAGGTTTATTGATGGGCCTGTGTCGGGACTCTATTATAAATCAGGCGCTCTTGAAGGGTTTACTAACGCAAAGGGTGAGTTCCGTTACATTGTCGGAGAAAGTACTCAATTCAGCTATGAAGGGATAACAATAGGGGAGGCAAAAGTAAAGTTTGTGAATGGGCGACCGTTTGTCACGCCTAGAAGCTTTATAACCGGTGGTGAGCATGAGTCTACCTTGGTTAACATCCTTCGTTTTTTGCAAACGCTTGATACCAACAATAATCATGATGATGGCATATCACTGGCCGATATCGATGATGCGATCGTTCTTCCTGAGATTAATTTTAATCAGTCTAGTGAAAGCTTTGAAGGGGACTCAAATCTACAAAATGTGCTTGCAGCGGTTATTAATAAGGTTGCATTAATTTCAAGTAGTGAAGCACTTAATAATTTTGAGAGTGCTTCGGAGAGCGTTGGGCTCAATGTAGATGAGGATGAGGATGGTACGCCTGATCTTTATGATGCATTTCCTGAAGATAGTGCTGAACAAAAGGACACGGATGAAGATGGTGTAGGAAATAATGAGGATACCGATGATGATAATGATGAAGTGCCTGATGCGGATGATGAATTTCCATTAGATGCGACAGAATCTGTTGATACAGATGGTGATGGCGTCGGTAATCATGTGGATACTGACGATGATAATGATGAAGTCTCTGATGTGAATGATGCATTTCCATTAGATGCGACAGAATATGTCGATACAGATGATGACGGTACGGGTAACAATGCTGATACTGACGATGATAATGATGGTCTGTCAGACGAAGACGAGGCTGAATTTGGGACTGACCCATTACTTGTCGATACAGATAGTGATGGCGTTAATGATGATACGGATGAATTTAAATTAGATGCGACAGAATCTGTAGATACAGACGGTGACGGTACGGGCAACAATGCCGATACTGACGATGATAATGATGGGGTGTTAGACGAAGATGAGGCTGAGTTAGGATCTAATCCACTGCTCGTCGATGGGGATAATGATGGAATAGACGACAGTAATGACAACTGCCCTGCGGCGTCAAATCCAAGCCAAACGAATACCGACAACGATTTACAAGGGGACGCGTGTGATCGCGATGATGATAATGACGGGTTGTCAGACTTAGAAGAAAGGTTATTAGGGTCTGACCCTCTGCTCGCTGATAGTGATAATGATGGGGTTCTTGATATTGTTGATGACTGTCCTGTTAACTCCAACCCGCCTGTCGACCCTAATGGTGAGCAGTTAAATACAGATGGTGACTTACAGGGAGATGCGTGTGATCACGATGATGATAATGACCGGGTGTTGGACATTGATGATAACTGTCCTATCGATGCCAACAATGACCAATTAGATACCGATGAGGATGAGCAAGGTGATGTCTGTGATAATGACGATGATGAAGACGGTCTAACAGACATAAAAGAGGGTGATTTAGGCACAGACCCTCTGTTAATTGATACCGATAGTGATGGTCTCACAGACTTCGAAGAGCTTGATTTGGGCACAGATCCTCTGTTAGACGATACCGATAGTGATGGTTACATTGATAGTGTGGATAACTGTCCTATCAATACCAACGCGGACCAATTAGATACCGATGGTGATACGCAAGGCGACGTCTGTGATGAAGATGATGACAATGACGGACTAACAGACACGCAAGAGGGTGAATTAGCAACAGACCCACTGTTAACCGATACCGATAGTGATGGTCTCACCGACTTCGAAGAAGTTAATTTAACGACCGACCCACTGTTTTCCGATACGGATGGTGATGATCTAACAGATTTTGAAGAGGCTAATTTAGGCACCAGCCCATTGTTAGCCGATACCGATAGTGATGGGGCTATTGATAGTGTGGATAACTGTCCTGTCAACGCCAACGCGGACCAATTAAATACCGATGTTGATGATGGTGATACGCAAGGTAATGTCTGCGATGAGGATGATGATAATGACGGCCTCACCGACTTGGAAGAGCTTGAGTTAGGTACAGAACCACTGTTAACCGATACTGATAGTGATGGTCTCACCGATTTTGAAGAGGTTAATTTAGGCACAGATCCACTGTTAGCCGATACCGATAGTGATGGTCTCACAGACTTGGAAGAGGTTAATTTAGGCATTACAAATCCACTGTTAGCGGATACGGATAGTGATGGGGCTATTGATAGTGTGGATAACTGTCCTATCGACCCCAATGATGACCAGGCAAATGCTGATGGTGATGCGAATGGTAATGTTTGTGATGAGGATGATGATAACGACGGGCTAACTGATAATGAGGATAACTGTCCTGTTAACGCCAATGCTGACCAAGTAGATACCGATGGTGATACGCAAGGTAATGCTTGTGATGAGGACGATGATAATGATGGTCGCACAGACTTGGAAGAAAATAATGTAGGGTCGGATCAATTGTTAGTCGATAGCGATAATGATGGTCTCACAGACTTGGAAGAGTTTAATTTAGGCACAAATCCATTGTCCGAGGATCATGATGATGATGGTTTTTTTGATAACGTCGATAACTGTCCTGTTAACGCCAATGCTGACCAATTAGATACCGATGAAGACTTACAAGGGGATGCTTGTGATACCGATGATGATAATGATGGTCTCACAGATTTTGAAGAGGCCGATTTAGGCACAGATCCACTTTTGGCCGATACAGATAAGGATGGTCTCACAGACTTTGAAGAGGTTAGTTTAGGCATCACAGATCCAATGTTAGACGATACCGATATTGATGGGGCACTTGATGGGGTGGATAACTGTCCTATCGAGGCCAATGCTGACCAGTTAAATACCGATGGTGATACGCAAGGTAATGCGTGTGATGAGGACGATGATAATGACGGCCTCACAGACCTGGAAGAGCTTGATTTAGGCTCAAATCCATTGTTAGTCAATTCCGATAATGATGAGTTTTTTGATGATGTGGATAATTGCCCTAGCGTTGACAACGCGGACCAGTTAAACACCGATGGTGATGCACAAGGTGATGCTTGTGATGATGACGATGATAATGACGGTCTAAACGATCCAGAAGAAGCGACATTTGGTTCAAATCCTTTGTTAGTCGATACCGATAGCGATGGCCTCACAGATTCCGAAGAGGCTGGTTTAAAGACCGATCCACAGTTGGCCGATACGGATGAAGATGGTCTTACAGACTTCGAAGAAGTTACTTTAGGTAGTAAGCCACTGTTACCCGATACAGATAGTGATGGGGTTCTTGATGGTGTGGATAACTGTCCTAAGGAAACCAACGCTGACCAGTTAAATACCGATGGTGATACGCAAGGTAATGTCTGTGATGAGGATGATGATAACGATGGCCTAACAGACGCGCAAGAGGCTGGTTTAGGTACAAATCCACTTTTGGTCGACACCGATATTGATGGCCTCACCGACTTTGAAGAGGTTAATTCAGCAACAGATGAACTGTTGCCTGATACCGATAATGATGGGGATATTGATGGGGTGGATAACTGTCCTATCGAGGCCAACGCTGACCAGTTAAATACCGATGGTGATACGCAAGGTAATGTCTGTGATGATGACGATGATAATGACGGTCTCACAGACTTGGAAGAGCTTGGTTTAGGCTCAGATCCATTGTTAGTCAATTCCGATAATGATGAGTTTTTTGATGATGTGGATAATTGCCCTAGCGTTGACAACGCGGACCAGTTAAATACCGATGGTGATACGCAAGGTGATGCTTGTGATGAGGATGATGATAATGACGGTCTCAAAGACCCAGCAGAAGAGACATTAGGGTCTAATCCTTTGCTTGTCGATACCGATAGTGATGGTCGAACAGACTTGGAAGAGTTTAATTCAGGCACGGATCTACTAAAAACCGATACCGATGATGATGGTCTCACCGACTTGGAAGAGTTTAATTTAGGCACAAGTCCATTGTTAACGGATAGCGATAATGATGGGCACCTTGATAATGTGGATAACTGTCCTATCAGCGTCAATGCTGACCAGTTAGATACCGATACTGATAAGCAAGGTAATGACTGTGATGAGGATGATGATAATGACGGCCTAACAGACACGCAAGAGGGTGGTTTGGGCACAAACCCATTGTTAGCCGATACCGATGGTGATGGTCTCACAGACTTGGAAGAGGTTAATTTAGGTACAAACCCATTGTTGGCCGATAGCGATACTGATGGTTTAACAGACTTGGAAGAGGTTAACTTAGCAACAGATCCATTATCAGACGATACCGATAATGATGGGGCTATTGATGGGGTGGATAATTGCCCTGTTAACCCCAATGCGGATCAAATAGATACCGATAATGATGAGCAAGGTAATGTCTGTGATGAGGATGATGATAATGACGGTCTCACAGACTTGGAAGAAGTGGGTTTAGGCACAAATCCATTGTTAGCCGACACCGACAGTGATGGGAGTATTGATAGTCTGGATAACTGTCTTTTCAGCGCAAACGCGGACCAATTAGATACCGATGCTGATGAGCAAGGTAATGTCTGTGATGAGGATAATGATAATGACGGCCTAACAGACTTTGAAGAGGTTAATTTAGGCACAGACCCGTTATCAGAAGATACCGATAGTGATGGGGAAAATGATAATGTGGATAACTGTCCTCTCATCACAAACGCTGATCAATTAGATGCCGATGGCGATACCTTTGGTGATGTTTGCGACGATGATCTAGTATTTTCATTGTTTAGCGCAACTAGCACTAGCAACCCTAAAGAAATTAGTTTTAGTTGGGCAGGGAATGATTTGGCCGTTGCTGATCATTTTACGTTGTTTGTGAACCCTGATGGATTATCTGGTTTTACTGAGGTAGCCGGTTCTAATGCAATTGCAGGTACTGCGAGGAATCATGAGATCGAGATAGCAGTACATTTAACAGACTGGGTAAACGCACAATATAGACTTGAAGCACAAGCAAGCGATAACAGTATTATATCGAGTGCTGAATTATCTATCGTCAATGAGTTAAGTTCCATTGACCATACGGGTTATTTCAAGGCGAGTAACACTGGAGCTGGTGATGTATTTGCTTCAAGCGTTACCATATCGGGCGATGGACTGACTTTAGCTGTTGGTGCGCCAATGGAAGATAGCAGTGCTAGAGGGGAAGGCGGAGATCAAATTAATAATGATGTTCTAAATTCTGGTGCTGTTTATGTTTTTACAAAAATTGGCAGTGTATGGGCTCAACAGGCTTATATTAAAGCGAGTAACACCGATCTTAATGATAACTTTGGTGGCAGTGTTCAGTTGTCTGATGATGGCAATACTTTGGTGGTCGGTGCATCTGGTGAAGACAGTGACTCTGTAGGAATCAATGGTCCTCAGGGCGATAATGAAGCTGTGGCAAGTTCATCGGGAGCTGTTTACGTATGGGTGCGAAGTGGCGCTTCTTGGACACAGCAAGCCTACTTAAAAGCGAGTAATACAGGTAGAAGTGATGAGTTCGGTGATGCTTTAGCGCTATCAAGTGATGGGAACACGCTTGTGGTGGGCGCTAATGGCGAAGCGAGTAGTGCTACGGGTATTAATGGCGATCAAATTAGTAACTTGAGTGGAAATTCAGGTGCTGCTTATGTGTTTGTTCGAAGTGGTAGTACTTGGTCGCAGCAAGCCTATATTAAGGCCAGTAATACTAGCCCAGGGGATCAATTTGGCGTCTCCCTTGCTGTATCAAATGATGGCAACACTTTAGCGGTTGGCGCAATACTTGAGGATAGTGCTGCGACCGGTATTGATGGCTTACAAAGTAATGATGATATGACGATGTCTGGTGCTGTTTATGTCTTTACTCGAAGTGGTAGTGATTGGTCGCAAGAAGCTTACGTAAAATCGAGCAACTCAGGCGTTCAAGATTTCTTTGGTGAGTCTTTGGAAATGTCTGGTGATGGCGACACCTTGGTGGTTGGTGCGAATGGGGAGGCTAGCGGTTCAGTCGGAATTAACGCTGATGAAACTGATGACGGAAGTAGTCGCTCAGGTGCTACTTATGTGTTTACGCGAAGTGGTAGCTCGTGGTCACAACAAGCTTATATTAAAGCGAGCAATGCTCAAACGGGTGATGAGTTTGGGGTATCTTTAAGTTTATCTGATGATGGCGATAAGTTGGTCGTTGGTGCTAAATTAGAAGATAGTCTTTCTTCAGGTATTAATGGTGATGATGATTCTGGCGCTTCTGATTCCGGTGCTGCTTATGTTTTTATTCGCGAGTTAGGTGCTTGGTCACAGTTATCGTTTGTGAAGTCAAGTAATTCTCGCTCTTTAGATCAATTAGGAACCTGTACAGCGATGTCTAGTGACGGTGAAACATTAGCTGTTTGTGCTTCCAGGCAGAAGGGCAGTGAGGTTGGTGTTAATAGTGAGCTGAGTGCAGAGTTTATTAATGATACTGGTGCTGTTTATTTATATTAATTGAGTGATATCAAGCTAGGTTTGCCTTCACAGACAAATCTAGCTTTTAAGCTTTAGTGGAAGTACGTCGTCACTTATATTACTGCTTCGTTATAAATATAAGCTGAACCATATGTTGCGCTCAGTACCATCAAACCTTGTCCCCTCCCCCTGTTTAGCTTGAAAATTAAATTCGTCCTATAACTTATCCGGTATAACAAATATTGTTTAGTAAGTGATTTTGTTGAGCTCTAAGTCATTATCTTGGTTCAATAATTAAGGTGCAGAATGTAGAATGATCTTCTGAATTAACTAAATCGATTTAAACCGCCAAATAAAAGGAAAAGAAGTGAGCCAAAATAGTACAACAGAAGCCCGAGGGCGGCTTTATATTGTTTCTGCACCGTCAGGTGCAGGAAAAACAAGTTTAGTGTCGGCGTTGTTAGAGGCTGACTCTCAGGTTGAGGTGTCTGTTTCTCATACAACCCGAGCGGCTCGATCTGGCGAACAGGATGGCGTGAACTATCATTTTGTCTCTGTTGAGGCGTTTGAGGTGATTGTTGCGGATGATGATTTTCTTGAACATGCGAAAGTATTTGATAATTATTATGGCACGTCACGAGTATGGCTAGAGCAGCGCTTAGTGGCGGGTCAAGATGTGATTTTGGAAATTGATTGGCAGGGTGCGCAGCAGGTTCGAACACTGATGCCTGAAGCTTTAAGTATTTTTATTTTGCCGCCTTCTAAGGCTGCACTTCGTTCTAGGCTTGAAGGGCGTGGGCAGGATAGCGAAGAGATTATTGCGCGACGGATGTCTGAAGCGGAGTCTGAAAGTAGTCATTTTGATGAATATAATTATTTGATTGTGAACGATCAATTTGAGCCGGCTCGGCAAGAGCTTTGTACGATCTTTACGGCAAATCGTCTTGAGGCAAGCCGACAGGCGGTAAAATATAAAGAGGTTTTAGCTGATCTGTTGTCAGTTTAAATATAATCTTGTATAATTCTTGGTCTTTTTGATGTTGCCTGAATTTACAGGCAACAAGATCATTTCTCTAAAGGTAGCAAGTTAATGGCTAGAGTGACTGTTGAAGATTGTTTGGAAAATGTTGATAACCGATTCGAATTAGTCATGGTTTCAACCAAAAGAGCTCGTCAGCTTGCTAATGGCGGCAAAGAAGCGTTTGTTGATTGGGAGAATGACAAGGCGACAGTCGTTGCATTAAGAGAAATAGCTGCAGGTTTTGTGAATAAAGACATCTTAATTGCAGAAGAGCTTTCATAAGCTGTTCATAAGAGAATTATTATTTAAGGGCAGTTTTGAGTCCTAATTAAAATTTCTCTTGAAAATCCCTCCACCTCGCTTACTATGGGGAGGAGAACGAAAAAGCTGAATGTTTACGTTCGGCTTTTTTTTTGCTTTTTTTACGTGTTTTCTTTTTTAGTGTGTAAGTGCTGTATCTAAACTTTATAGGTAACCTAAAACGACGATGGAAGCTTTAGCGAAATCTTTATTAGCCTATCTGGATGAAGAAAAAGTCCACATGGTGTCACGCGCATATGAATGCGCAAAAAGTGCGCATGAAGGACAATTTCGACGCAGTGGTGAACCTTATATTATTCATCCTTTAGCGGTAGCGAAAATTTTGGCGGGTCTTCATATGGACCATGAAACGCTGATGGCTGCCATGTTACACGATGTAATTGAAGATACGAATACCACAAAAGAAGATTTAGCCGCTGAGTTTGGTGGTCCGGTTTCAGAGTTAGTGGATGGCGTTAGTAAATTAACACAAATAGAATTTAAAACGAAAGCAGAAGCTCAAGCGAGTAACTTTCAAAAAATGGCTCTCGCGATGGCAAAAGATATTCGCGTCATTTTGGTTAAACTCGCAGATCGTTTGCATAACATGCGAACATTAGGGCCTTTACATGCCGAAAAACGGCGTCGCATTGCAACAGAAACCTTAGATATTTATGCGCCAATTGCGAACCGGTTAGGCATCAATAGTATTCGGATTGAGTTAGAAGATTTGGGTTTTGCTGCGCTATACCCGATGCGCTCTAAATATATCGCTAAAGCCGTTAAAAAATTACGCGGTAATCATAACGAGATTATTGAGGATATTCAGGTTCGGCTAGAAGAACGCTTGAATGAGCGAGGTTTAAAAGGCCAAATCGTTGGTAGAGAAAAACACCTCAACAGTATCTATAAGAAAATGAAATTCCAGCATAAGTCTTTCCATGAAATTATGGATGTTTATGCTTTTCGGATTATTGCTGATTCAGAAGACGACTGTTATCGAATTCTAGGGGCAGCGCATAGCCTTTATAAACCACTCCCTTTTCGCTTTAAAGACTATATCGCGGTTCCTAAAGTGAATGGCTATCAATCTTTACACACCACACTCTTTGGTTTGCATGTAAATATAGAAATTCAAATTAGAACGCAAGAAATGGAAGAATTTGCCAACTTTGGTATTGCGGCGCATTGGGAATATAAGGATGAGTCCAAGGTAACCTTGGCGGGCCAGGTACGAATAGATCGCTGGCTGAGAGGCTTAAATGAAATGCGTGAACGTGCGAATGATTCCATGGAGTTTATTGAACACGTTAAGATAGATTTATTCCCTGATGAAATATATGTGTTTACGCCAAAAGGGCGAATTAAGGAATTACCTGCGGGAGCAACTCCCATCGACTTTGCTTATAGCATTCATACCGATATCGGTAATGCTTGTGTTGCATGCCGCGTTAATAAACAACTCTCGTCGTTAAGTGAGCCGCTTCAAAGTGGACAAACTGTCGAAATTGTAACCGCCCCAGGTGCTAAACCAAGTTCAGCATGGCTCAATATAGTGACGACAGGGAAAGCAAAAAGTAGTATCAGGCACTTTTTGAAACAACAGCATGAAGCAGAAAGTTTGGACTTAGGTCGTGCATTGCTAGATAGATCTTTAGCCGGACAACATGCGACATTCGATGATATAAGCACAACGCAGGTTGATAAGGTGCTTGCTCATAATCAACTTGATTCCTTAGAGGGCTTACTGCGAAACATTGGTTTAGGTTTGCGTATGCCATATATTATTGCACGGCAGTTATTGTCAGATAGTAATGTTGTTATTGATGTAGATGAAAGTGAAGTACACGAGACGACTAGGCAAGAGATGATGATTAAAGGTACTGAAGGCATGACGCTTTCTTTTGCGAATTGTTGCTATCCAATTCCGGGTGATCCAATTATTGGCATGCCTGATAATAAAAAAGGCTTGGTGATTCATTCAGAAGGTTGTGAGAAAGCATTAAGTCTTTCGTTAACTAAAGCTCATATGCATTTGTCATGGGTGAAAGATATTACGGATGAGTTTAGAGTTGAACTGCGTGTAGAGCTTGAGCGTCAGCGGGGTATTATCGCTGAGCTTGCTGCAGCAATTACTCGCGCCGAAGGTAACCTAGAAAGCATTGGTGTGGATGAACAAAATGCTAGAATGAGTATTGTAAGTGTTGTTTTACATGTTCAAGGGCGTCGTCACTTAGCGCGAGTCATTAAGCGTATTCGAGCCTTAAAAGCCGTGATTCGTTTGAATCGAATCATTGACTGATAACTAAGCCGTTTAAACAATAATCTATTGAGTGAAAGGAAAGTAGATGAGTAATAAATCGATTATTCAAACAGGTCAAGCACCTGAAGCCATTGGTACGTATTCTCAAGCAGTGAAAGTGGGAGATACCGTTTATTTGTCGGGTCAAATCCCCTTGGACCCTGAAACCATGAACTTGATTGGAGGCGAGATAGAAAAACAAATCATTCAAGTATTTGAAAACTTGAAAGCCGTGTGTGAAGCGTCTGGAGGTAGCCTTCAAGATATTGTAAAACTCAATATATTTTTAACCGATCTAAGTCATTTTGCCTCAGTAAATGAAGTTATGGCGACTTACTTTCAAACGCCATATCCTGCAAGAGCTGCGGTGGGTGTTGCGTCTTTACCAAAAGGTGCAGAGGTCGAAATGGATGCCATTATGGTGATTCAATAAGACCTAGGTCAAACTTATAGGCTGTGCTTGCGCAGCAGCACAGCCTATAAAATCGTTTTAGAAATCGTGTCACTTTAAAGCAAGTAAACACGCGCTAAAGGCTCGTATTTTTTGTTGCTTCTATCATTGCCATATAGCCTTCCTGATAACTTGGAAAATGAAGCCGATAGCCGCTATCTAGCATTTTCTGATTACTGCATTTTTTATTGCCAGCTCTACGTTTGTCAGCATCATCTGATGGCTCCTCGGTGAGTTTATGGCCTAATGTTGTTGCTAAAAATGTAATCACTTCATTCAAATCTACAGGCTCACTATCACTGGCCAAATACACCGGTTCGGTCACTTTTCCTTGCACGTCTTGCTGAATTAAATAATGGATAAAATTAACGCAATCATCCTCATGAATCCGGTTCGTTAAGCGGCAGTTTGTACTTAACAGAGCCTTATGTGTTTTAACTTGTTCTATTAAATGGCTGCGTTTTGCACCATAAATTCCACTGAAGCGAATAATGGTTGAGGGGGTAGTTAATTGATTACAAAAACCTTCGGCTTCCAATAATACGCGCCCTGAAAAACTGCGGGGTAACGTTAGGCTCGTTTCATCAACGAGAGAGTGGTCGTCTTGGTGATAAACGCTGGTGCTCGATATAAAATATAAGCGCTTAAGCGAATGCCGATTTGGCAGAGCAGTGATTATGTTCTGTAATCCTATTAAATATAAGTCGCGATAAGCGGCTTCATTACGTTCAGTAGGGGCAACACAATAAATGAGGTAATCTAAATTCTTTGGGAGCTGAGTACTTAAGCTCTCAGGTTTACATACATCAGCTGTAATAAATTTAATATGGCTTAGGTTTTCATCCTGTGCATTTTGAGTGCTTGTTTTTTGAGCGCTGCGGCTAAGCCCCCACACCTCATGTGTCGTACTCAGTAATTTGGCCACGCGTAATCCAATTTTTCCACAGCCTACAATGAGTATACGTTTAGCAGGCATTGAACTTTCCTTTAGTGGGATATATGATTTCAATCATGATAAGAAAATACTATGGTTTTTCTTAAAACGATATATGATTACTAATATGAATTTAAAGTATAAAACCAAAAGAATCAGAGTGCTATGACCTTAACCGAACTTCGTTATATTGTTACTTTATCTCAAGAGCGGCATTTTGGCCGAGCAGCTGAAAAATGTTTTGTTAGTCAGCCTACTTTAAGTGTGGCAGTAAAAAAACTGGAAGATGAGCTCGGTGTTGCTTTATTTGAGCGAAATAAGGGCAGCATTGTTGTCACTGAATTAGGGCTTCGCTTAGTTGAGCAAGCAAAAAGCATCTTGGATCAAACAAGTATCTTTAAAGATATGGCGCTACAAGGCAAAGATGAGCTTAGTTCTCCGCTGAAAGTGGGGGCAATTTATACGATTGGCCCCTATTTATTTCCTCACCTTATGCCAAAGCTTAGATCTGTAGCACCTGATATGCCGCTTTATATCGAAGAAAACTACACTTCGGTATTACGTAAAAAACTGAAACAATGTGAATTGGATGCAATTATTGTTGCGCTACCTTTTAATGAACCTGATGTGGTGACATTACCTTTGTATGAAGAGCCTTTTGTGGTTTTAATGCCTAAAGGTCATGCGCTTTCAAAGCATCAAGCAATATCAAGTGATATGCTTTCGACGGATAACTTGTTAATGCTGGGTCCGGGACATTGCTTTAGAGACCAAGTTTTAGCCGCTTGCCCAAATATTTTAAATAGTATTGGCTTGCCAGAAATAGAACGCGAGTCGAAGCAGAAACTCATTACCGAAGGCAGCTCGTTGGAGACCATTAGGCACATGGTAGCTTCAGGCTTAGGCATTAGTGTGTTGCCACAATCTGCGGCAATGAAAGGTTATTATGATGAAAGCATGTTGGATGTGCGTCCTTTTGAAACGCCTGTGCCTTATCGGAGTGTTGCGCTAGCATGGCGAGTGACGTTTCCTAGGCCTAAAGCAATAGACCTTGTAGCGGTTGCGACCAAAAAATGTAAGGTGCTCGCTGCTGATGCTTAACTTTTCATCTTATCAATGGGCTTGCTTCTTTTTATCTATGGATAAGAAACTGCGATGGTAACGCTTGCAGATATTGAACTAATTCAGCTAAAAGGAGTAGGTAAAAAACTAGCTGAAACCTTTAAAAAATTGGAGATAGAAAATCTTCAGGACTTACTGTTCCACCTACCTTTTCGTTATGAAGATCGCACACGTGTTCACCCTATTGCCGCCTTTAGACCGGGAGTTCATGGCTTATTTGAAGTAGAAGTCATGAGCCATCAAGTCGCACAAGGGCGACGACGAAGTTTAGAAGTTAAGGTGCGTGATCAAAGCGGCTTCGTCATACTCCGGTTTTATTATTTTAGTGCGGCTCAGGTTAAGCAATTAGCGACTGGAGCCTTACTTCGTTGCTATGGTGAAGCGCGCCGTGGGAAAAGCGGCATGGAGTTTTACCACCCTGAATATAAAATTATGGCAGCGGGTGACAGAAACAAAATTCCTGATACGTTAACGCCTGTTTATCCACTAACTGAGGGGGTTCAGCAACCTAGAATTCGCGCGCTTTGCACTCAGGCGCTTTCATGGTTAGAGCGTGCCGATGTGCAAGACTTATTACCGCTGAATATTTTACAAGAATATAAGTTGCCAGCATTAAAGTATGCACTTGCTTACTTGCACCAGCCACCAATAGAGGCTGATCAAATAGCGATGCTGGAAGGGGAGCATGTTTGCCAGCAGCGACTCATTGTTGAAGAGCTATTAGCGCACCATTTAAGTTTATTAAAACTAAGAATGCGACTCCAAGCGAACCCTTCGTTAGCTTGTCCGTTTGATTCATCAGATGAGGCATTAGCCGCTCGATTTTTAGCCGGGCTACCATTTGAGTTAACCGGAGCACAGCAACGAGTTTTTCAAGAAATATCTCAAGATTTAGCCGCAAATCGACCGATGTTACGTCTAGTTCAGGGCGATGTCGGTTCTGGCAAAACCGTTGTGGCGGCTTTAGCTGCTTTACAAGTAGTCGCTGCAGGAGGGCAGGTTGCGTTAATGGCACCCACGGAGATTTTAGCCGAGCAACATTTGTTAAATTTCCAAGCTTGGCTGGCACCGCTAGAGATTAAAATTGCATGGTTAAGCGGTAAATCAAAAGGCAAAGTTCGAGAGCAGGCATTGAGCGATATGCGTGAAGGGGGAGCTCAAGTTATTATTGGCACACATGCACTTTTTCAGGAAGGGGTGGAGTTTAATAACTTAGCATTGGCAATTATTGATGAACAGCATCGATTTGGCGTGCATCAAAGGCTATCGCTCAAGAATAAAGGTTTGAAGTCAGGTTTACATCCACATCAGCTAATCATGACGGCAACCCCCATTCCACGTACTTTGGCAATGAGTGCCTATGCCGATCTGGATACTTCGGTGATTGATGAACTTCCGCCTGGTCGACAGAAAATTGAAACATTTGTGATTCCAGATACGCGCAGAAATGACATGGTGTTGCGGGTATTAAAAGCATGCCAATCTGGTTGCCAAGCTTATTGGGTATGTACCTTGATTGAGGAGTCGGAGACTTTACAATGCCAAGCTGCCGAAGATACCTTAGTATGGTTACAGTCGCAGTTAACTGGCTTACAAGTAGGCTTAGTTCACGGGCGTATGAAAGCGGCAGATAAAAGCTTCATGATGAATCAATTCAAAGCAGGGCGTATTGATGTGTTGGTCGCGACGACGGTAATTGAGGTGGGAGTCGATGTGCCCAATGCCAGCTTAATAGTGATTGAAAACCCAGAACGTTTGGGTTTGGCGCAGCTGCACCAATTAAGAGGGCGTGTAGGGCGTGGCAACTTACAAAGTTATTGTGCGCTCATGTACCACCCACCCTTATCGGCACATGGAAAAGAACGGCTAACCGTGATGCGCGAGAGTAATGATGGTTTTGTGATTGCCGAAAAAGACCTTGAAATTCGAGGGCCCGGTGAGGTATTGGGTACTCGTCAAACGGGATTGATTGAATTTAAAATCGCTGACTTGCAGCGAGATCAGGATTGGCTACCGGAGATAAAAAAAATAGCGCCTCAAATTGCACTAAACCCAAAACTAACAGATCAACTTATTCAACGTTGGATTGGTGCTCGTCGTCAGTATGGCGAGGTTTAGGCGAAGAATACGGACGACAGACAGTTCTGTATAATTTTGTAATTCGAAGCGACGAATCATTTTCTTGAACTACACTACAGTTATGTTTCGCATGATGTTAAAAGTAAAATTGCGGAAAGCGAGCTAATTATATGGATAAAAAAGAGTTTAATAAAATGATACCGTCGGCAATTAATAAAGTATTTGAACACTACGAAAGCACAGCAGAATTAACGTTGAATGAAACGAACCGACCCACGGTTGTAGATAAAACCGGTGTTGCGCCCAGTCAGATCATTAAAATGATACTTATGAGTGACTCACTAGGACGAACTCAAGTGATTATTCCATCTGATTGTTTATTGGATGTCGATGTATTGAATCGTGCCATAGGTCGTTCACTCGAAGCGTTGCCTAATGAAGATGTTTCGAGCTTGATTGCCAGATATAGTTTAACTGAGTTACCCGCTATTCCAGATATTACGGGTTTACCATCAGTGATTGACTCACGCGTTTTAGAGAACGATGTGATCTATGTTGAATCTGGTGAACCAGGCCAGCTAATTAAGTTAAGCAAAGAAGCGTTTGCTATATCAACTAAAAAAGCGAAAGAAGCTTCGTTTGTTGTGCCTTTAAATGTAATTCAATGTAACCCTGTTAGTGCTTCGAATGATCTTCAAGAGATTAATCAAGCGATTGAAAAGTTTACTTCGTTAAGAATTAAACAACGTTTAGAGGACACTTTGGAGCTACCACCACTGCCTCAAAGCGCACAAGACATTATTAAGCTTCGGTCTGACCCTGAAGCAGGTTCTGATGACTTGGCAGATATCATAGAAAGAGATCCTAGCTTAGCCGCTCAGGTGGTTAGTTGGGCATCTAGCTCTTTTTATAATGCACCAGGAAAAGTAAAGTCAGTCCATGATGCCATCGTGCGCGTACTGGGCTTTGACATGGTGATGAATTTAGCCATGGGTCTAGCGCTTGGACGTACATTGAAGGTACCTGATGATGAATCAAAGGGATACTTACCTTACTGGCATCAGGCAATGTGGATAGCATTAGGCACGACGGCGCTGATCAGTAAAATAGAGCCTGCTTATAGACAAAGCTTTGGTTTATCTTATTTATCAGGTTTATTGCACAACTTTGGTTATCTTGTATTGGCGCATGTATTTCCGCCTCACTTTATGCTGATTTGTCGTTACGCCGATGCAAATCCTCATGTTGACTCTGCCTATATTGAACATTATTTATTAGGCATCACGCGTGAACAGGTGGGTAGTCAATTAATGTCTGTTTGGAACATGCCAGAAGAAGTAACGACAGCGCTACGCCACCAAAAAAATGAAGAATTTGAGGGGGAGTTTTCAGAATATTCAAATATTTTGAATTTGACGCATCACTTATTAACGAAAGCGGGAATATTAGCGGGTGCTGGTGCAACCATCGATGACGGCATATATGAGCGTTTGCATATTAAGAAAGACGATGCCGATGCTGCAATTGCCAAGCTGTTAGAGAACCAAGAAGAAGTTGCAGGTGTCGCAGGGATGATGAGCCGCTAGCAACTGGTACATAAATATGTGAATCTAGACGGCAGAATTCTTCTGCCGTTTTTATTTTGAGTACCTCATGTCGATTGAAATTATTCCTTTTGAGCGTTTGTTGATCACGTTTATTCCTGCCGTATTTGTTATCTACCTGATGTTTCATTGGCATTTACCCTATCGAAAAGCATGTTATGCCATGGTACGTATGCTAATACAGCTAATGTTGATTGGTTATGCGCTGATCATGATTTTTAATGCGTCGGACTCCTGGGTGACTTTAGGCGTTTTAACGTTGATGGTCGTTGCCTCAAGCTGGATCTCGTTGAATACGTTATCGATAAACAATCAACATACAGTGAGTAAACTTCATTTATTTCCTCTTTCATTGGCGGCTATTATATTAGGAGGCGGCGCCACTTTATTTCTGGTCACTCAGTTTGTACTAGTTCTAGATCCTTGGTACTTACCTCGGTATATTATTCCACTGGCAGGGATGATCTTTGCAACGTCGATGACCAGTATTAGTTTAGCGGGAGAGCGCTTACAGTCTGAGTTAGCACAAGGAAAAACGTATGATCAGGCAAGATCTATCGCTTTTAGTACCGCGATGATTCCTATTATTAACTCTATGTTTGCTGTCGGTTTAGTTTCATTACCCGGAATGATGACAGGCCAGATTCTATCGGGCGTTTCACCTTTTATTGCGGCACGATATCAAATTATGGTGATGTGTATGTTATTTAGTGCATCGGGTATTTCGAGTGCAATATTTTTGGCTTTAGTGCGTAAGCACTTTAATAAAATGATAGAAGCTTAGCATTTAGCTGCTAATAGAGACTGTTGCTGGTGAATTAGCGACGTAGGTCATCAATATAGAGCTGATACAACTTTGGCTCCATAATAGAGTTCACTGGGGTAGGGGTTTTCTGCATATCTTTGCTAAAAATCATTGAAGCGATCATGGTTTGGCTGGTGATTGATTTGGTCGGTACATCAATGGTAAATTCTTTAGGGAATGGCATATCATTACGCGCCATATTAAAACCCCAAATACCAAATGAAGGCAAAGCGGTTTGATAGCTCAAGGTATTGCTGAACACGTCTGCAAGCGTGTTTTCGATGCACCAAAACACATTTCGAGTTAAGAAGGGTGAAGAGCTTTGGCTGACTAGAATACCTTCAGGCGTCATCCTACGTTTGATCATGGTATAAAATTCGCGTGAATAGAGCTTGTTGATTGCCTCATTGTGCGGATCTGGCATATCGATGATCACACGGTCGTATAAAATTCCGGGTTGATTGATGAAGCTAAAGGCATCTTCGCTAAAAGCAGTGAGCCGCTCAGAAGACATGCTCTTTTCATTAAGTCGTTTTAGGATAGGGAGCTCTTTACCTATTCTAATCATTTCTGGGTCAATATCGACTAAGTGAATTTGTTCTACATCGTCATATTTTAAAATTTCTCTCGCAGCTAAACCGTCACCCCCTCCGAGTACTAATACATTTTTTCTAGACCCTGGAATTGATAATAAAGGGTGAATCAGGTTTTCGTGGTATCGATATTCGTCGCGGGTGGAAAACTGAATGTGCCCGTCAATATAGAGCCGTTGTTCACGTGTTGTGGCAGAGCGAGTGACGACTAATTTTTGATAGGGGGTTTGGTTCGAATAAATGACATGATCAAAATAAAGGTGCTTTTCAGCAAAGCGTGTAATGTGTGTGCCGTAAAAAATACAGAATGTGAGTAAGAAGAATATCCCGAAACAGACCGCTAGCATGATTTTATAGTTTTTTAAGTGATGCTTAAATATCATGACATTCACAATCGCGACAAAAATATTAATCAGGCCGATCGCAAAGGAAGATTGTACTAAGCCAAGAGAGGGCAATAACAATAAGGGAAAAGCGACTGAACCGATGAGTGCGCCAACATAGTCTAATGACATGACATTAGCGATAGACTCTTTCATTTCTGATTTTTTAGCCAGTAAGGTCGCTAGAATCGGTATTTCCATACCGACTAAGGCGCCAATAGAGAATATCAGGCCATACATCACTAACTCATATAGCACGCGAGCAAATGGGAAGGTCATAAAGAGTAAAATACTACAGACGCCACCAATTAACGCGATCGCAATTTCAATGATAATAAAATTACGAACGAATTGGTCATCGAAGTATTTCGATATGAGCGAGCCTGCCCCCATCGCAAACATGAAAAAGCCAATCGTAAGCGAAAATTGATAAACGCTGTTACCGAGTAGATAGCTAGAAACTGTGCCGATAATCAATTCGTAGACGATACCGCATAAGGCAACGACCAATATGGACGCGAGTAAAACAGCAGTTTGTCTACTTGATAGCGGTGGTGGGTTAATTGATTCGGCTGAAGACATTATATTGGCTCAAATAACGAAAAGGTAATTATGAAAAAATAACGTAAAAACAGTAACGAGGAGTAGGGGCTTAATTGATAGGGTGTGATCTACATGCCAAGGTTGATGGGCATAGCACACCCTATAATAGGGCCGGTATTCGAGGCTTACTTGCCTGAAGAATGACTTCCTGAGCCTGCACGTGATCGAGCTGCTGCTTGTGAGCTTACTGGCTTCTTGCTGGCTAGTTGCTTAGAGGTGACACCTGCGCCACGTTGGCGGCTCAGCATGCTGCCAATCAAATAACCGGTTAATAAAGATGTGCCACTAAAGTGATGTTCATTAACCGCACCGCTATTGCTAGAGGCAATGATACGTGATTGTTCGCCATCAATTTCGATTTTGAATAATAACGCTTCACCTTCTTCCAAGGTTCGGTTCATGTTGGTATCACTAAAAGCCACTAATGATGCATCTGCTTGAGGGCTAACACCAATTTGTTCTTTGTACAGTGGTGGTTGAGCAAGGTTATAGTTAGTGCCTAATTTTTCAGCAAAACCTAAAAATGCCGCATCGCCTTCTGGCTTTTTGTCGCCTAGGCTATCGCTGTATGAATGAAGTGTATCAACCGTGATATCTAAAGCGAGATTTAAATCGATCTCTTCTTCAACAAAAGAAGGGCCGCTGTTATTGTTACTAACTAAATATACGCCGCCTAGTACTGCTGCAATTAAACCGTATTTAATAACCGTATTACTCATTGTTAAACCTATTCCTTATAATTGGTATTGCTTATGATTTTTTTAAAGTTTGCTGTTCTATTTGTAACTTAAACGACACTTAGAGATTGTTTAGGTCATGAGTAAAATGAAATTCATGCACGCCTTGTTCGTAATAATTCTCTAAGCGGCCAACATATTTAAATCCAGCTGCTTGTAAGGGCTTATGGATTAAAGGGAGATTTGACGGGAAAGTCAAAAAAGTTTTACGACCTCCGTTATTTTTTACCGATTCAAGACCTATTCTAAGGTCTTCTTCGGTGAAATTACGTTTACCGAATAATTTTTTAGTATCTTTTACTACCCAGGAGAAAGCATAGGCGCCCTCAGTTTCGGCTATTTCAAACAAGCCATCAAAGCGAATGATAGGTTTCTCTTCTGCTATTTTTAGCTCTTCTTCTGAAAAAGCGCTGTCTTCTTGGCGAAGATGAAGGCCAAGAATGATTTGATTTTCGTCTTCATCATAAAAGTCATGGCTAATGACTTCTTCTTCAAAACCTAGTGATTTGTAAGTTTTAAGCGCGCGTTCGTAGATCTTCCCTTCATCAGGATCGTCGTAATCGGAAACCTTGGTGAAAATTTTACGTGCATTCAGGCTGCGTAGTTTATCAAGTAAGTCTGAGATCATTGACTTGCCAAAGCCTTTACCGTGGTATGTGTCATCCAAGTAGGTCCAAGTTAGCCAAGCCGTTTGGTCTGTGCCAGTAACTTCTCGATAACCCGTTACGCCAATAATTTTTTCTGATTGCTCTAAAACAAATTGGTTTTCTACGCCATTATCAAGATAATCTTTTTCTGCTGCCTCGCCATCATCTTCATCGTGAGCATGGATAATTTTCACCACTTTTACCAAGTCGCTCATGTTCATGGGGCGTAAAGTGGGCGTATGCTGTGCTTGAGTGTCTGTGACAGTGCTAAGTTCATTCATTCGACGTTTTCTTCTTTTTTGTCTTGAGTGGTATTGTTAGAAACAAACGCGATAATGCCTAGATAAAAGCTTGCTAGCAAGGTGCCGCAAATTAAACCCCCAATATGGGCAAAGTTTGCAAGGTTATCAATCATCCCAGCTGCCGATAAAGGAATAAGCGCCAGCATGAGTAAGCAAAGGTTTGGGTCTATTTTATAGTTAGCTTTGCCACCAAAACGATTCATTAAGTAAAGGTAGGCCATTAAAGCGTATACAACGCCAGATAAACCGCCAAAGTCAGGGCCTTCTATGCACCATTGAAACAGGTTCGCGCCAGCTGTGGAAATAACCACGATAATGATGAGCTCGAGCCGTGATTCTTTTTCTACTTTTGAGGCGAATAACCACCATAAATATAGGTTAGTGACTAAGTGCGGGAGTGTGTAGTGAACGAATGTGGGTGTCCATAACCGCCAAGGCGCAAAAGGTGAAAATAATTCATTTGCATTGCTCGGTACAAACCATTGGGAGATCGCCTCAAGGCCCTGTTGTTGCAATATAAAATAAGGAATACAGCTCAAGCCTAAAATAAACCAAACAATATAATAATCGTGTAGTGAATTAATTTTTTTCATAAACAGGTATTTGTATAGGTGCTCACTGTCGATTGCTCGGGTCATCCCAGATATTTTCTGGCTCTTCTTGTTTCTTCCAACCATGATAGGGATGGTTAAGTAGTAGTTCGTCATCTTTAAACACTAGCGCAAGCAAAGCGCCGCCAACAAATCCGCCTACATGCGCCCAAAAAGCGACACCACCACCTGTCGCAGACATAGACGTAATGCCCCCCATTACCTGCACCGCGATCCAATAGCCTAGCATCGCGACAGCGGGTACACGAATGATCATAATAAAAACCAGCATGTGTACTTTAACGCGAGGAAACAACATGATGTACGCGCCCATTACACCACCGATGGCACCCGAAGCGCCTACCATCGGGATCATCGAGTCAGGTTGTGAAAAAACTTGAGCAGCAGCTGCTAACAGCCCGCTCAGGACATAAAAAATTGCGAAGCGAATTGAACCCATTGAATCTTCAATATTGTCACCGAATACCCAAAGGAACCACATATTACCAATAATGTGCATCCAGCTACCGTGCATAAACATTGAGCTGAAAACACCAAACCAACCAGAACCACCTGAGCAGGCTTGATGGCCTACACTAGAAAAACCAGACGCAAAGAGGTCGGAGGGAATCAAGCCAAATTGGCATACAGACGTATTGAGTTGGTCGCTCATGCCTGCGCCTTGCAATAACACCCATGCCGCAATGTTCAAACCAATAATAATATAGGTGGCAATAGGTTTATTGACCTGAGGGTTGTCATCTCGAACTGGAAACATCTACGACTGAGCCTGATTAAGTGTTAAAAGAAGGAACTTTAAAGAGAACGATTTTATCTTGAAGGTGGAAGGCTGCCTACTCTTATTTTCTTGAGTAGGCAGCAATATTCGCTGGATGGGACTTTAGTGCGAAACTAAAGGTGGGCAACTTCTGGATAAAAGCGACTTAAGTAAATAATGGTTTGATCGGAAATATAGGATCAAACTCTGGAGTGGTCTTTTGTGCTTTTGCCGCAAAGCATTTCATCATATCCTGAGGGCGGAACATGCCAGACTGCCATGTCGCCATATATTTTAGACTGTCAGCAACGCTGTGGTCGCGGCTGTAGTTGATCATCTCTTTACAGCCGGCTACCGCAACAGGCGATTGTTGTGCGATGAGCTGAGCAACTTCCATAACGCCTTCAAGCATCGCTTCATGGCTTGTGAATACTTTATTAACCAAGCCAATGTCTTTCGCCTCAGCCGCATCAAAGTTTCTACCAGTATAAGCGAGTTCTCTCATAATACCTTGGGGGATTAAGTGAGGTAGGCGCTGTAAAGTTCCTAAGTCTGCGGTCATCCCTAGCTGAGTTTCTTTGATAGTAAAAAAAGTATCTTCTGTGCAATAACGACTGTCGCATGCGCTGACCATGTCGATCGCACCACCGATACAGCCTCCGTGAATAGCCGCCAGTACCGGAATACGCGCATCTTCAAGTACATTAAAGGTTTCTTGAAGTTGTAGAACTGCACGGCGTAAGTTCTCAGCCATACGAGAAGGGTCACCGCTCATAGGTATGCTATTTGACGAGGTAAATACGGATAGATCCATGCCTGCAGAAAAATGCTTGCCGGTTGAAGATATTACAATTACCCGTGCTTCAGCTTGCTGATCAATTTCACGCACAGCAACAGGCAGTTCTTGCCAGAAATCGATGTTCATCGCGTTTAATGCGTCTGGGCGGTTCAGTTTTATATGAGCAATATGGTTTTCAACGGTCACTTCTAAGCTTTTGAAACTCATTTTTATATCCTGCATGTGTCGTAAAAGTAAATTGAGATAAGGTGTACTTAACGCAAATGAATATTTCTGGTTGGTATTATGGCAGAAATAATACTTTACGGTGTAAAGACTGGGGTGGGAAAGATAGTTTCAAAAAACAGCTCAAAAAATGATTAAAAATATCTCGTTATGTAGAGACGAACTTGATACAAATACACCTTACGCCGTTTTAGGAATAAAAAAGAGTAGGTCATGAAATTAAAAGAAATGCCATTAAAGGTTTATGCAGGAACAGAAGCTTTAGAACATATTCAATCAAATGGTTTAAAGGCCGATGATATTTCAATGCTATTAGGGGCGTCGAGCGGGCCGAAGTGGCTAGCTTTACATGGCATAGATGACTTCCTGATCAATCAATTCTTTAAGGGAAGGGATAAACCTTTACATTTATTGGGTACTTCAGCAGGGGCTTGGAGAATGGCTTGTTATGCGATGGGGGGCAATGAAGCGCATCAACGATTAACAGAAGCCTATGTTGAGCAGCGCTATTCCGCAAAACCAAGTGGGCAAGAGGTATTGAACATTTGTCGTACTATTATGCAAGCACTGCTGGGTAAGGATGGTGCTCATGAGATTCTTCATCATCCTTATATGCGGATGAATTTAATCACCACGCAATGTCATGGCTTAACACGTGCCAATAATAAATTGATAAAAGGCTTGGGTTTTGGCGCGGCAGCAATTCTAAATGCGGTGAACCGAAAGAGTTTAGCTTGGCAATTTACACGCTTGGTGATGCATCACCCGCAAGAGCATTTTCCTTCGAGTACGCTGAATGACTTACCCACGCGATATTCCCCCCTTACAGTTGATAATATGGAAGATGCCATTCTTTCAACCGGAGCGATCCCCATGATTATTAACGGGGTTGATGATGTGGCAGGAAAAGGTATGTACCAAGACGGTGGTATTACCGATTATGGCTTCGATTTACCCTTACTTCCGGAAGACGGCTTTGTATTATATCCTCACTTTTCTAAGCAGCCCGCACCAGGATGGTTTGATAAACGGCTAACATGGCGGACCCCTAAGCACGAGAATTATTCAAAAACGATTATGTTGGTGCCATCGGATGAGTTTATCGCGGACTTACCGCAGAAAAAAATACCTGATAGACATGACTTTTTGAACTTGTCAGATACTGATAGAATTCAGTCTTGGCGAAAAACAATTGAGTTAACACAGCATTTAGCCGAAGACCTATCCACAATGGACTGGCAGTCTCGTGTTGAGCCTTTACCGTGGTAAGCTGTATATACCTGAATAGCAATCTAAACCTCTAAAGAGTATCAGAGCAAGCATGACTAATAATTATATTTTACGTCGTATCCGTTATACCTTCGATTTTAATGATAAAACGATGATTGCGATATGGGCGCTGGCAGATACAGTAGTCACGCGAGAGCAAATAAGTATTTGGCTTAAACAAGACGACGACCCAGACTTTCAAAACTGTAGCGACCGGAATATGGCGATCTTTCTGAACGGTTTAATTAATAAACTCAGAGGAAAGAAAGAGGGGCCACAAAAAGAACCTGAGTCACGCATCAATAACAATATTATCTTACGTAAATTAAAAATTGCTTTAAACCTGATCGATGACGATGTGTTAGCGATTATGGCATTAGCCGAGATGGAAATAGGCAAACCTGAATTGACCTCATTTTTCCGCAAAGAAGGCCATAAGCATTACCGAAAACTGCAAGATCAAATATTACGACGCTTTTTGCAGGGCATGGAAATGAAATATAAGAAGCCAGCGACTGAAGCGTCTGAAGTGGCTCCTGTCGAAAAGTCTCCTACAGAGCCAGCGGTTAAAGAAGAAATTAATAGTGATGTTTGGGGTAAACCAAAAGACTAACTGAGTTAGCTACTTTCGCCTTATAACAATTTGATATTTATAATGTTGGACTTAGCGAAGTCAATAATGTGTAAACGAAGTATTAAGGGTAGGCGTAAAAGCCTGTAAAGTAGCTGCTGATCGATTGAACTCTAATGGTAATAATAACTCACTTCGTTAGTTGGCAGAACTAACGAAGTGACCAAAGCGATAACTTTATGATTCGCTAAGATGTTAAATATTTATGAACATATCTGAGTTCAATTATATTGAAGCTAGTCTGTGGTTTACGTGCGCGGTAATTCTGTTTTGTACTGGTATTAAGGTTGGTAAAAGAAGCCCATATTTCAAAATTATTCTGGTCGTAGTTCCTGCATTTATCGCTTTTGGTATTTCAGATATAATTGAGGTGCAAACTGGAACATGGTGGCGGCCTGTTTCTCTTTTATTTCTCAAAGCTGCTTGCGTGATTACGATCGCAGGTTGTTACTATCATTATTACAAAATTAATAAAGGAAATACTTAACCAGTACCAGTAATCGGAATTTGAACATCACCCGCTTTGACGGACACTAAACCCTAACTAGGAATGAGGTGTCCCATGGCAAAGGTCAACAAACCACGCCGAACGTGGAAATACTCTGAAAACTTCAAAGCAACGGCTGTAGCGATGTCATATATCGACGGTGTGAAAAACAATGACGTTGCTGAAAAACTTGATATCCATCCTTATATGTTGTCTCGTTGGCGAAAAGAATATCGCGAGGGAAGGATTGTGGTTGATAAGCGCCAGAAGATAACCAATGCAAAAAAAGCAATCAGGAAACGATTTAGTAGCATCAGAGTTTGCGCCCATCATAAAAATATTTTGTACAAGTATTAGTTAAAATAAGGCTTTTAACAACTGCAGTGGCGAAGTTAATTTGACCACCTGAATATTGATATTATTAATTCATCGCAGATATTCAGGTATTAATGATAAATAAATTTGGACTAAATAAGCCAAAGTGAAAGGTGTCGCTAATAACTCATATCGTGGGGGGTTGAGAACCAAGAAAAAGGGAACGTTTTGCTCAAAAGATAGCGTTATTGTCGTAAGTTGAATTATGATATTTAGGCCAAATTAGCCCTAAGCTCAGTGGCTTAAATGGAGCAACTATCGCTGAGCATGCCATTATGTGAACAACGATAAAAAAGTAGTTTATCCATTATTAGTTGAGGAGAAATGAACAATGCATAAATACTTTTCTAAAATGAGTTATTACCTTTTTGCTCTCTATTGTATTGAGTAAGAATGATAGGCTCTTAATTAGTGTTGCTTAAACCAGTTGCACGCAATCTCGGCGACTTTCTCTGGTGCATCTTGCGGTACCCAATGGCCCGCGCCATCAATGTGTTTATAATCCCATTGGGCATCCATATATTTCTTAGAATTACATAGTTGTTCTTCGGTGAGGTAAGCGTCTTCGGAACTCCAGATACCCAAGGTTGGTATGGTGCAGCGAGGCCATTTGGAGAATAAAATATCGATGAAGTTAGCGCGATACCAGTTTAGCGCTGCTGTAAGTCTTCCGGGTCGTGACATTCTCTTGAGTACGCCTGCTTCGTCATCATGGTGAGATAACCAGCGGCTAAAACCGCCGTGTAATAAGTAATACTCAGTGATACCGGTTAATTGAAACCATAGGGTATAAAATCCTTTGATGAATTTTTGCTGAAAGCCAGCTCGACCATAACTTTGGGGGTGGCCAACAGAAATTGCGACATGGGCTTTGACTCTTTTTGGGTGAAATAAGCTTAAGCCCCAGCCAATGACCGCGCCCCAATCGTGAGATATCACAGCAAGGGGGTCGTTAATATTGAGTTCGTCGAGAATACCCGGAATATCGTTTACGATTGTACGTATTTTGTAGTGTTTTCTACCCACAGGCGCATCACTTTCGCCACAGCCGCGTTGGTCAAAAGTGATCACTTGATAACCCTGATCAACCATAAGTGGGGCAACCTTCTTCCATACAGTTTGGTCGTCAGGAAAACCGTGTAAAAGCAGTAAAGGTTCTCCTTCCCCTTGAACGCAGACGTTAAATTTTAGTGCGCCAACAATAATTGTTCGATAGTCTTCTTGGTTTGCGTAGGGCATATAATGTCTCAAGTGGTGGTTATTTACTGACTTAAAGTGACTAAAAAATTAATGTCGATCGAGCTATTCTCTCGCGGGTAAAAAGGTACCAAAGCCCATATTTTGCCCCAACTCGGGTGAAATTTCTTCGTTTTCGATGGCGAGTTTACCATTGATGATGACGTTCTCAACGAGCCCTGGGTTGCGGTTCACGAGCCGCTCAAGGTCAAAGTTCTCCATTGTTGCCCAGTGTACGGTTTCTAGATTTTGATCGAACTTCACTGGGTTGATAATGGTTATATCTGCACGATCTCCTTGTTGAATTTTCCCTGCTTCTACACCTAACCAATCTGCTTGTTCGCCGGTCATACGCCATACTGCTTTTTCCATCGACATGAGTGGCTGTCCTTTATCGTGAGAGTTTTTGATCATTTTTAAAAAACGTAGCGGCAGATTATAAAAAGCCATGTTACGAATATGTGCACCAGCATCTGAGAACGTGATAAGGGTGTTGGTATCTTGCACCATTCGCTCCAGTATATCTGGGCGGTGATTGCCTACCGTGGTATACCAGCGCAGGGAACGGCCAAATTCGACAACCAGATCCAGGAATAGGTCGACAACGTGAATACCCCGTTCCTTTGCAACTTCATCGAAGTTCTTGCCAATAATTGATTTATCGGGACAGTCAATCACAGTAGCGTCAGCGAAATCACGCTGCCAGACGCGTGGGCTAAGTTTCTCACCGTAAAATTTTCTAAATTGTCGACGGTAACTTTCGTCTTTTAATAACTCATTTCGTTCGATTTCATTTTTAAGATCCAGTGCCATCTCTCCGGCACCAAATTCTTCAAAAAATACTACATCGATGCCGTCGGCATAAACGGTGAACGGCGTCGGCAGTACTTGCCATCTAAAGTCACCACCAAACCAATTCGCTAGCTTGGATGCAAGTTGCGCTAAAGGTCGAACGGTCGCATTACCGCGTAGGTCCATCAGTGTTATTAAGGTTGTTTTGAGCGGCTTACGTATCAAGCCGAGTGTTTCTTTTAGATACTGAAGGATTTGTAGCGGGTTTGCCGCATTGGGAGCACCTTGGTGCACGCGATTAGAGCTTCGAAGCAGCTTGTTGAGCCGGTTAATTTCTTTCCATTTAGCGTAGGTACTAGGCAGACTCTTTGACCATTCTCTGTCTCCGTCAATTTTATCCCAGGTCAAACACATGGAAGATAAACCTAGGAAGCCCTGATCTAAAGCTTCAGACAAGATGCTTTCCATTTTTTGCATTTCGCTTTCAGTCGGTTTTATTGCTTTATCGGTCGCGCGTGATAAACCCATGACACCTGTTCGCAAATCACTATGACCTAAAAAGGAGATCAGGTTTGGTCCTAGTGGGTGTTGTTTAACAAAGCTCACCCATTCCTTAGGTGTTTTCCAAGTTTTATACTCTTTTAGAATGGGAAGTACCTTCTCGCGCGGCACGGTTTCTACACGGGTGAATATGTCGGAAGCGTCCTCATAGTCACTACAAATCATACTAAGTGAACAGCTACCAACGAGAGCGGTGGTTACACCGTGTCGAACTGATTCAGATAAACTTGGTGTGACCAATAGCTCTGCATCATAGTGGGTATGGGTGTCTAAAAAACCTGGCATTACCCACTTTCCTTTTGCATTAATCGTTTTTTTTGCTTGTTGTAATTCAGATTCGCTGAGGCCTATCTTAGCAATACGTCCATCCTTGAGACCGAGAGATGTTATTTTTGAATCGGCACCCGTGCCATCAAAATATAAACCATCTTTTATAACTATATCAAAGTGTTGCATTCGCTTAGCCTCATTGTTTCGTGAAGAGATCTTTTAAATATCGATTCATTTATTTATTTTGTGGTTACATATTAATCAGGACGGTTGCTTTAAACTTGTCATTTCACGACAATACATGAGTGCTTTTTATATTTATCTTGGGTCAATTATGGAACACTTCGATTATTCAGTTCGATCAGCCGCGCTGACAGGTCTGGATCAAGTAGTAAATAAACTTGACGGTGATTTTGATTGGCTATTGCGAGAGGCCGGATTACCTTTGGACCTTCTAGAGAATCCGGAGCAGTTGATTTCATATGCTAAATTTGAAAGCGTTCTAGAGCTTGGTGCCGACCATTACAATTGTGAAGATTTCGGTTTACGTATCGCTCAACATCAAGATTTGCGCATGCTGGGCGCGGTTGGGCTGTTAATGGAAACGTGTGGTTCGTTTAGTGAAGCGGTCAAACTTGCACAAACATTTATTTGTACGCATGTTTTAGGTGAATATTGGAAAATTGACCACTATGAGCGACACTCAGTCATTACACGGTATCAGTTTGCTCACAGCTCACCACAAGCTTGTCAACTTAAAGAACTCTCATTAGCGGTGTGCTTTAGACTTCTTCGATCTTTATGCGGTCCACACTTTGAAGCTGAGTTTGTTAACTTCACGCATGAGTCGATATCAAACCATAAGCTATATCTGGATTATTTTGGCCTTAAGGTTAGATTCAATCAGGAACAAAACCAAATAGGATTTTCGAACAAATTCCTAGGTCAAAAAATCGCACGTTATGACGATGACACGCGTGCCTATTTGCTGCGAGAGCTGAATCGGAAACTTGATCGTGACCGGAATGATTTAGTGCGCCAAGTACGTACCTTAATTCTTCAAATGCTTGGCAGTGACGAACATAATATTGCGACGGTGGCTGAGTTTTTGGGGCTGCATTCACGGACGCTTCAGCGACGTTTAAAACAAGAAGGAACAAGCTTCAAATATCTATTGAAGGAAACGCGTACCAATACCGCTAGCTGGTTACTGCAAGCAAGTAATATGGACATTACCTTGATGTCGCAGATGCTTGGTTATAGCGATGTCAGCGCTTTCTCTCGGGCTTTCAGTATTGTGACTGGTTTTTCCCCTAGAGCGTGGCGAAAATTGCGTCGTCATGAATAATACTGACAAAAACAACGCAATAAAAATAGAAGCTTTTAGGGAGGAGGGCGCTACGCCAGAATTGGCACGTTATTGCTGAGTAAGCGAAAGCTTAAGCTGGCTTCCAGTTACTCAATGCCGAAAACTGTTCTAATGTTAAGTTTTCAGGGCGTAGACTGGCTTCAATTTTTAAATCTTCGAGTGCTTCGGGTGCAACGACACCAGACAAAGCATTGCGCAGTGTTTTGCGCCGTTTAGTAAATGCAACGCGTACAATGTTTTGTAAGCGTTCTAGCGATTCAACGGGATGAGGCAAAGTTTTATGGGGTACTAACCGTACAATAGCCGATTCTACTTTAGGGGCGGGTCTAAACGCATCAGGGCTAACTAAGAATAAGGGCTGAACTTTACAGAAGTATTGCGTCATAATTCCTAAGCGGCCATACGCTGAAGAGCCTGGTCGAGATGCCATACGGTTAACCACCTCTTTTTGCAGCATGAAGTGCATATCTTTGATGGAGCTAATATTTTGTAGCAAATGAAAAATCAACGGTGTTGAAATATTATAGGGTAAGTTTCCGACTACTCTTATTTGCTGGTCGTCTTCAGATAGCTGGTCAAAATCAAACTGCAGCGCATCGCCTTCATGGATGATAAAATCAGGATAATTAAAAAACTTTGTACGCAAAATCGGAATAAGATCCCGATCCAGCTCTACAACTTGTAATTTGCCATCCGAAGCAATGAGTAATGGCTCAGTTAAAGCACCAAGTCCTGGGCCAATTTCGACCATTTTATCGCCGAGCCTTGGATGTATCGCTGAGATAATATTATCGATAACCGCTTCATCATGCAGAAAATTCTGGCCGAAACGTTTTCGGGCCTGATGCCCAGCTTTTTTTGTGTGTTTAGCCATTAGAATGATCCAAATGAGTTGGTAGATAAAATAGGGGCAATTTGTGCGGCGCCTGAAGTAGAGGCTTGCATTTGCAGTGCAATATTAATGGCTGTTTTAAGGCTGCCGATATCGGCTTGTCCTGTTCCAGCAATGTCGAGGGCGGTTCCATGGTCAACGGAGGTGCGAACGATAGGAAGCCCCAAGGTAATATTGACCGATTCGCCAAAGCCATCGTATTTTAATACGGGTAGACCTTGGTCATGGTACATAGCAAGTACTGCATCGGCATCATTTAAGTACTTTTCGGTAAATAATGTGTCGGCAGGCAAGGGGCCGATAAGGTCAACCTTATGTTGTTTAAATTGATCTAAAACAGGTCGTATTATATCAATTTCTTCTCGTCCCATGTGCCCGCCTTCTCCTGCATGAGGGTTTAGGCCTGCAATAAGAATTCTAGGATGCGGGTGGCCAAATTTGTTTTGTAAGTCTTTAATCAGAATTTCAATGACTTCCGTTAAGCTTGAGTGAGTAATGCTTGAGGCCACATCTGCCAGGGGTAAATGAGTAGTTGCCAGTGCGACCTTCATTTTAGGGCTGGCTAACATCATGACGACTTTGCTTACTTGGCAGCGTTCTTGGAGATATTCAGTATGGCCACTAAAAGGAATGCCTGCGTTGTTGATAACGCCCTTATGTAAGGGGCCTGTAACTAAAGCTGAAAAAGTACCCGCTAGGCAGCCATCAATCGCTTTGTCTAAACAGTTTAAAACATAGGGCGCATTAGTCCTGTTTAACTGCCCTGTTTGGCAGGCTTCATTCAAGGGGGTATGTTGAACAATCATCGTACCGGCAGGGCTAGCAGTAAAAGGTTTGCCATCCCATTCACTAATGTTGAGTTCAGTATTGATTTCTTTTGCACGGCTGAGGAGTAATGCAGTATCAGCCATAAATACTATAGGTGTATTCAAGCCAGTTTGAGCGAGTTGAATACAGAGTTCTGGGCCAATACCCGCTGGTTCTCCAGGAGTGACAACAATAGGTGCTTGCACTGAGGAATTTTTAGTCATTAAGTCTTATCTTCTTCTATTTGGTCTTTAGAGGCGTTGTCTTCAATATCACTTTCGTCTTTAGTCTTTTGTCCTTTAATTTCAATAAACGCTTCACTCTTTATTTCGAGTAACCAATTAGAAAGTTCGCTTTCATATTTATACTTATGAATCACCTGCTTTGCTTGATTAGTTTGTATTAATGCGCCCATATCTTGCTTGCGACGTTCGGTGACTTCAAGAATGTGCCAGCCAAATTGAGACCTAAATGGCTTACTGACTTCACCTAAAGCTGCTTTACTCATCGCGTTGTCAAATTCTGGCACCATCTGTCCTGGGCTTACCCAGTCAAGACTCCCTCCATCGATGGCAGAAACAGGGTCGTCAGAATTAGATTTAGCAAGTGCAGCAAAGTCATCACCACTACTAATACGTTCGTACAGCTTATCAATCATGATTCTTGCTTCTTGATCGGTACGAATTTCACTGGGTGAAATTAAAATATGGCGAACATGTGCCTGGTCAATCATCTGTTGTTTGCCACCTCTTTTTTCAAGCACTGAGACAATGTGAAAGCCGCTATTAGTTCGGACCAGTCTTGATGGTTCGCCAACTTTTAATGCTGGAATAATATCCGCGGCAATAGACGGCAGCTCATTTTCTTTTCGCCACCCAATAACACCACCGTTCAGTGCTTGCCGACCATCCGACTTTTCGACGGCCATTTTTTTGAAGTCTTCACCTGCTTTTAGTGCAGCAAGAATGTTATTTCCTTTCTTTTCTCCTGCTTCAATTTCTGCGAGTGATGCCGATTCAGGGACTGAAACAAGTATGTGACCAAGGTAATATTCTGTGCCTGATTGCGTCCGCCCTTCTTTTGAAGCGAGAAAGTTTTCAATTTCTAGCTCTGTTACGCGTACGCGACGATCAACTTCTCGTTTTTGAACACGCGATACGATCATTTCACTTCGAATCTGCTCACGTGCGCTGGCGTAGGTTTCGCCTTCAGCTTTTAATTGAGCTTCAAATTGCGCCAAAGTCATATTGTTCGACTTTGTAATATTATCGATGGTCGCATTAAGTTGTGTGTCGCCGATACGAATACCAAGCCGCTCAGCTAATTGCATTTGGATATTTTCAATAATGAGCTGATCGAGTACACGGGTACGCATCACTTCTTTAGACGGTAACGGGGTTCCCTGACTTTTGAGTCGCATTGTAATGGAGCGCACTCGACGTGTTAATTCAGACTGCATAACAATATCGTCATCAACAACGGCGATAATTTTATCGAGGGGGACTGATTGTGCATGAATGCTTACTGCAAATAGACAACTACTTAAGAATGCAAACAAAATAGCGCTTGGTTTACTAAATATCATTATTTAACTACCTAAATTTTAACTATAAATTATTACTTGAGAGCTTTTGTCGTGTGAGAACTTTTTGTGCGAAAGTCGCTCATTTTTTAATTAAAAAATTCTTCATGGGCTTTATAACCAGGAACCTGTTTGTCCATGCTACTTTCGCTCTTGCCAAATCCACCCACGCTGTTTAATTGAAAACGGAATAGAATGCCATTACTCATTTCTGATTCATCTGTTAAGTATGACTGAGCCAAGAGTTGTATTCGCCAGCAGCAACTGCCGTATTCTACCCCAGCTAGCGTGCCAATAGTGCTATTGCTGTCTAAATCGTAACGCCAACGGCCAATTAAACTTAATGACTTGTATAACGGAAGGATTATTGATGTATCTGACTGCTCTAATTCGTCTCTAATATACCGATGGCTGAAATTAAGTACTGTACTGTAGTCCTTACTATGGAAGCTAGCACTACTATTACCTTCTTGTGTTGTATGGCTTTTTGAATCCCATAAACCTGTCATCGATAATTTTATATTGTTGTTCGGTTTAAGCGTGAGTTCTGACGCAAATAATGAGTCACTGCGCGTGGATTGTCCTTCTCCATCTAAGTTAACGGTGCGGTCATCATAATGGTAAATTTGCCCGAGACTAAAAACGGCACGATCTACGCCGCTGTATTTATCGGTCCATCGGGTGGTGAAACCTAGTGTTAAACGGTTATTGTCGCCGATACGATCACCGCCGCTGAAACGGTTTGGGCTAAATAAACGGTCGTAATAAAAGCTAGGGAGCGCACTGTCGAAATTTGGGATATCATCCTGATCTTTAGCTTTAGAGTACACATAATATAAGCGAGGCTCTAAACTTAAACGTAAGTCATTACTCACAAAGCTTGATGGCTTATCAAAAAATAAACCAGAGTCGATTTCATAAATAGGCACCGTGCGTGAAAGGTGGTTTTCTTTTGGGCTGTATTTTTGTAAAGCATAGTCAGTGTGATCCAGCATGAATGAAGGCTCTAAAAACCCCCAGTTTTTTCTAAGCGGCAGCGAGACTTTTGGTTGATGGCGCAAACGAGAGCCATAAGCTTTGTCATCACCGGTTAGTCCATCTTGATCGCGATAAAAATAAACATATTGGCTTTGCCAATCTAAATGCAATACGTTCATGTTTTGGTACAAGCTAAAGTCCATTTCAGGTAAACGTTGATAAGCCTCTTCATTGGGAAGTAACTCGTCATCAATGCTTTTGTATTGTTGAAGCAACATACTGAACTGCCAATCATCGCTGGAATAGTTTACTTCAGCGCGTCGGTCTAAGTGGTCTGACCTGTCTATCTGTAGACCTTGTCCCGCATCGCTAAGATAGTCATTATCACTGATGTCATTGAAGTCAATATTACCGTGCCAGCCTTTTGCAAAAGATTTAAATTCAAATTCTTGTTTGAAGTTTAATCCCCAGCGTTCGCCGTCTTCTGTTAAGCCTAAGTCTCTTTGTTCATCACGATAATCTTTATCTTCAGGAATGTAGCCTAATGCTAAAAAATTTTCTTCCGACTTTGTTATATGACGAAGCTCAAGTTCGGTGTGTAAGCCCCTGCCATGAATATAGGTGGGTGTGACGGTCGCATCATAGTCAGGTGCTAAATTAAAATAGTAGGGGGTCGATAAAAATAGACCTCGTTCTGTATTTGAACTTCCGATAGTAGGGTAAAGAAAGCCGGTCTTTCGACGATCATCAATCGGAAAAGAAAACCAAGGGATATAAAGAACCGGGACGCCTTTAATTAAAAATCGTGTCGAGTTTGCCTCCCCAAAACCTTCTGCTTTATTTAAGGTGATTTTTTCAGATGCAAAGGCCCAGTCTCTATCTTCTGGCTGGCAGCTAGAGAAAAGACCATCATGAATAATGAGTGTGTCTGTGTCGGGTTGCTCTATCTTGTGCGCTTTACCGTTAAGGTTGGTGCTTGGGTTAATAAAACTGGCATTATCAATAGAGACCTGATGAGTCGTCACATCCATTGTTGCTGTATCGCCATTGAGGGTGATGTCAGGCCCAGATAATACGATATCGCCAGCTAATTTGGCTTGATTATTCTGGCTGTTAATTTTGGCCTCATTGCTGGTTGCACGATAAGGCCCTTGAATAATTTCAACATCACCAACAAGCTCTAATTGATTACCTGGCTCATAGTCTACTTGGTTGGCGTGTATGGTAATTATTTTGTCTGATTCTGTGGTGCTAGATGATTGCGCTTGACTACTTTCTGGGCTATTCGCCTGATTGTTTTCTTGGTTATTGGCGTGCTGCTTTGAGTTTGGCGTTTGTTCCATGCTCGCGCACTGAGCCTTTGTTGTTTCTAGGGGGGGAGTGTTTGGGTTGTTTGCATAGCTTTGAGGGCTTAAAAAGATAGCCGCGCTCAAAAGACTGAGTAAATTAATACGCAAAATATTCATCAAATCGAACGTCTCACCCATACTAGTATTGAAAGGAAGTTTATAACTTTGCCTGTAGCGTATTTAAACGAGCAGGCAAAACCCATGTGTACCTTATAAGAAGATAGACGGAATAACGAATAAGACTTAGCACTTATCAAGTTTTTTGTGCCTTAGGTTTTTATTTCTCACGTTAAGGAGTATAGATGCGTGAAATAAATATGAATAATAAGTGCGAATAATAAACGGTGCTTACTTTGATGTCATTTAACTTTTTGATTAGGATGGCGGATGTACTATCGTAGGAGTAGGAATAAAAATACTAGCTTGATGAATACAAGCGCTAACTAAATCGTAACTAGGTACAAATAGGGTATGGATGTAAGACAGGAAAAACTGACAGAATGGGTGGCTAAGGCTTTAAATCAAACAAATTTATCCTTAGAAATGGTTTCAGGCGACGCTAGTTTTAGACGTTATTTTAGAGCGAAAGTAGAGGGTGAAACCTGGATTGCAATGGATGCGCCACCAGATAAAGAAAATTCGTCAAGTTTTGTGGCAATTGCCCAATATTGGTTAAGCCAAGGTATACAAGTGCCTACTATTCATAATTATGATCTTGAATTAGGTTTTCTGTTATTGAACGACTTTGGTGATGATGTGCTGTTGGCGTCGCTTTTTAATAAAGATCCAGAGACTAAAGTGGCAGAGGCTAACGTAGAAGAAAATAACGTACCAGAAAGAGTACCGTACAACGCGTCGGGTGACCATTATTATGACTTGGCGATGAAAGCATTAGTCGCAATTCAGGCGATCAAACCCGATTCAAGCTATTCGCTTCCTCTGTATGATGTAGCATTGCTACAGTGTGAAATGGCCTTGTTTCCAGATTGGTTGTTAGAAAAAAAACTAGGCTTAACGTTAAATAAGCAGGAGCGAACAATGCTAACGCAGAGCTTTAGTATGCTGGCAGAAAGCGCGCTCGCTCAACCTCAGGTGCCTGTCCACCGTGATTACCATGCTCGAAACTTAATGGTATTGAAAGATGACTCATTAGGTGTGATTGACTTTCAAGATGCTGTGTTTGGCCCCGTGACGTATGATTTAGTCTCGTTATTGAGGGATTGCTATATTGTATGGCCTGATGAAAAAGTTGAACAATGGTGCCAGCAATATTACTCGCTATTAGAATCACAAGGGGGCTTAAATTATGATTGGGTTCAATTTAAAACGTGGTTTGATTTAATGGGCTTGCAACGACATCTAAAAGCAGCGGGAATTTTTGCACGACTTTCATTAAGAGATGGGAAGCACTGTTATCTTAATGATATACCTCGAACCGTTGATTACCTTATTAGGGTCAGCCAAGGCCATGTATTCCTTAAGGATTTCCATACTTTTTTGGTAAATAAAATTCAGCCTTTGATTGCGACTAAATTGGTCACTGAAACAGCATTCAAAGAAGAAGCTGGCGTATGAAAGCGATGATTCTAGCCGCAGGATTAGGGAAGAGAATGCGGCCACTAACGGACCATACGCCGAAGCCATTATTAAAAGTAGGGGGTCGATACCTAATTGAATTCCATATAGAAAGGCTTGCGAATAGTGGCATTAAAGACATCGTCATCAATACTCACTGGTTAGGTGAACAACTGCCTGAAGCTTTAGGTGATGGAACGCAGTGGGGTGTCACGATTCATTATTTGAACGAAGAGGTTTTGTTAGAAACCGCCGGTGGTATTCAAGCCGCACTGCCTTTATTAAGTGATGGTAAACAGCCTTTCTTGGTTGTAAACGGTGATGTGTATACTGAGATGAACTTAGCATTATGGTTAAAAGCTTCGCCTGTTTTGAATGAACAGAGTCTTGCGTATTTAGCCTTAGTCAAAAATCCTAGTCATCATGAACAAGGTGATTTTTGTTATGATGCTGACACTTCAAAGCTAAGCTTGTTTGGGGATGTTTTGCCCGCGTATACTTACTCGGGTATCGCACTGTTTCATCCTCATTTATTTAAACATGTAAAAGCTGGGCCAAGTCCATTAGGCCCCTTACTAAAAGAGTATATTGATAAGCAAAAGGTACTTGGAACGCTTATATCTGATTATTGGCTCGATGTGGGCACACCTGAACGTTTGGTCGAGCTTAAGCAGAGGTTGAAAAGTTAGAGCAAAGTAATAAAAAGAGCTTGAAATCTAAGACGAATTATTGACATAAAAAGATCGCGTAAGTGGCAACTAATTGCCTTATTCAGGTGCCATTCATTTCCCTTAACGCACAAATGCCTACTTTTTAGGCTGATTCCCATGGTTTAAAGTAGGTTTAAAGTAGGCTTAATTTATGCATAGCATTAACCAAATGCTGTGTCATACCTTTTAAGCTACGGACCTCGCTCCGTTTTATAGCACAGCGCACTTTTTGAAATACGCTAT